>ERZ506887.2-NODE-2-length-238135-cov-17.941927_pt1 | contig 238135 bp, 215 predicted proteins | sample MGYA00512905_ERZ506887 | MGnify/ENA metagenome assembly ERZ506887 | reverse complement strand
ATTAATGTGCCAACGACCGCACAGGTTGCTATAGAAAAACTGCTTTGACTATATTCTAACATATATGGATAAAAAAACAACAAAAAAATACGCAACAGAAAAGCCTGTTACGTATTTTGACTTTTTTATTAAAAACATAATAATCTGATGAAAACCGTTACTATAAGTATTAATGCTATTGCTTTTTCTGCAATATATGACCTTGCATCCGGTACATAAGTTTTCTCCCAGATTGAGTATGCACATCCACACCCCACTACAAACATGCAATATAGCTTAACCGACTGTGAATTCATATAATCGGTGAAAAACATTATAATAATCCATACTGTTAAAAACAACATTAAAACTAAGTACTTTAAAAATAATTGAATTTTCTTCATGGCAAATCCCCCTTAAATATATAACTGCATCATTATGTTTCCATAAATAGTTTCCTTCACTTATATAGACGCAATCCATGCTTATATACTAACAAAAACCAAGAATTTTTTCAATCCCTACTTTGTCACCACTGCAATAACATAATCCTCTAGCTCACGAAACACTACCCTTTTTTCATAAGCCTCCATCGTCCTATCATCCAGCTCCCCCGAAAAGCCTGTACCGACAAGCTTCATTATAGCCTCATACTGTGTCCAGTATTTTGCAAGCTCAATCTGAAATGCATCAGATTCATTCTCAAAGCCTTCGAGTCTGTCAAGCTGCGCCTTTCGCATTATACGCTTTGCCACTTTGTAGCTCATGCGCTTTGTATGCTCTATGTCCACGCCAACAGGTCTGTCTGATATTACAAGCACCACATATGGACCGCTGTGTGCCAGATTAAAAAAAGCTGCGCTCTCATTCTTATATCCTGCTGCTATTTCCGGCTTACCATGCTCATTTCTGACAAGCTGTTCATCCGATGATATCCCCAGATATTTGAAGATCATGTATCCCGCCAAAAGCTCCTGATTTGCTGTGCCACACAACCTGTTGCTGCCTGTTTTTACACCTTTTTCTGAAATAGTTGTGTATTTATCCACATAATAGGCAGACACATGTGGAATTATCTCCTTCTGCCGGCCTGCGATGGAATCCGTTTTTTCTATAAAAATCTGACAGTTATTGTTTATTTTCCATACCATCCCAAGTCACCTTTCTATAACTCCAACCTTCCCCTGCCTTCATCAAAATACAACTAATATTATAAATTATCCCTACGATATCTGCAGCTCATACAGCTTCCTGTATATGCCATCCTGTTCCAGAAGCTCCCTGTGCGTACCGCGCTCACATATACGACCCTTGTGCATGACCATGATGCAGTCAGCATGCTGGATAGTGGACAGACGGTGCGCAACCATGATTGTTGTCCTGCCGTCCATGAGCTTTTCAAGCGCCTCCTGTATGAGAATTTCTGTCTCTGTATCTATGTTGGCGGTTGCCTCGTCCATGACCAGTATGCTCGGATTGTGGGCAAGTGTCCTTGCGAAGGACAATAGCTGACGCTCTCCTGCCGAGAAGGTCGCACCACGCTCCGTGACCGGCTCGTGATAGCCCTGTGGAAGCTTTTCGATAAAGTGTGAGGCGTTTACATATTCTGCTGCTTCTTTGACCTGCTCATCCGTAATGTCATTGTCATTTAATCGAATATTGTACGCCACATCCCCCTCGAATATAAACACATCCTGCTGCATCTGACCGATTGCACTGCGAAGCTGCTTTTTGCTAAGCTGTCTGATATCGATGCCATCAATGTAGATATGTCCCTTTTGTATATCATAATACCTGCCTATAAGATTTAAAATAGATGATTTTCCGGCTCCGGTTGCACCGACAAAGGCCACCTTCTCGCCCGGATTTATGACAAATGAGACATCCTTAAGCACATAGTTTTCGCCGTCATAGGCAAACCAGACATGGTCAAATTCAATTTTTCCGGTGATTTTATCCGGCTGCTTAGGATTTTCGACCTCAGGAATAAATTCCTCCTCATCCATAACAGTAAATATCTTCTCGGCTGATGCAATTGATGACTGCAGTGTCGAAAACTGCTCTGCAAGCTCCTGTATCGGGTCGAAAAATGACCTGATGTAATTTGAGAAAATATACAGAGTGCCAACCGAAATAATCTCATCAAACACATTTCTGCTTCCGAACCACAGCACTATCATCAGCGACAAAATGCTCAGAATATAGATAAGCGGACGGAACACAGCATACATAAGCATCTCCCTGTAAAAAGCCTTGTAGAGCTTTGTATTTTTATCATGAAATTCCTCGAACTTACGCTCCTGTCTGCCAAATATCTGTATAATTTTCATTCCCGAAAGATGCTCGGACAAAAATGTATTGATGTCCGTCAGGCGCGTACGGTAAAGCCTGTAAATATTTCTGGCAATTTTCTGGCACAGCACCGTTAGCCCAATTACAAGCGGCATCAGCACAAATGATATCGCAGCAAGCCTAACATCAAGCACGAGCATGACGCCTGCAAGTCCCACTATTTTTACAATATTTCTGAAAAGCTGTACGAGAATGCCCGAATACATCTCATTGAGAGCCTCAACATCATTTGTCACACGGGTTACAAGCTTTCCAACCGGCGTGATATCAAAATACCTGCTGCCAAGAGACTGGATATGTCTGTAGAGGTCTTTTCTCATCTGAAGAATGATATTCTGGCCTGTTTTCTGCAGTATCCAGGTCTGAGCGACGTTGAATGCAAAGCTTAAGGCAAGTACAACCGCATATTTGATAGCTGTAGCAATTATTACATCATAATCCCCATTTGCTCCAAAAGTATCAATTGCATCTCCCACCAGCATTGGCCTGTAAAGGTCAAAGGCAGTCAGTCCCAGCACCAGCAGAAGGGCAAAAATCACCCAGTGGGCATACGGCTTCATGTAGGCTATGAGGCGCATTGTGGAGCTTTTTTTATTCATTTCTTTTTTACTTATATTTTTACTCGAATTCATACTATAATCTTCTCTGTTATTTCGTAACTATTCATCGTCAAATCTGCATAGCAACTCTTTTCAAGCACTTTAACTGCCAAGCTCACTCTCAAGTTGCTGCTTATGGCTGATATCAGCGTAAAAACCGCCAAGCTCAAGCAGCTCTTCAGGAGTGCCATACTCTGTCAGTTTTCCGTCAGAAAGCACTGCCACATGGTCAGCCTTCTGCAGTGTGGAAATCCTGTGGGCAATCACTATGGTTGTCTTGCCCTGTCTGGTTTCCATGAGGTTTTCAAGTATCTGCTCCTCTGTATCGGTATCGACAGCAGAAAGTGAATCATCCAGTATAAGGATTGCAGAATCCTTTAAAAGTGCTCTGGCTATCGAGCTTCGCTGCTTCTGGCCTCCCGAAAGTGTCACTCCGCGCTCTCCAACCATGGTCTTGTACTCATCCGGAAAGCCCATGATATTATCGTGTATACACGCATCCTTTGCAGCCTGTTTTACCGCATCAAGAATTGCCGGGTTGTCGGCAATCCTGTCCTCAAGACCAAATGCTATATTCTCCTCGAGTGTGTCGGAAAACAGGAAATTCTCCTGTGGCACATATGAGATATCACGGTGTAAAACCGCCAGCGGATAGTCTGTTATCGGGCGGCCATCCAAAAGTATCATGCCGTTTTCACAATCATAGACTCTAAGCAAAAGGTCGGCAAGTGATGATTTTCCGCTTCCGGTACGTCCTAAGATACCAAGCATCTCGCCCTGCTTCACATGTATGCTCACGTCTGAAAGCACCGGCTTGGTGCCGTCAGGGTATGTGAAGCTGAGGTGGCTAAGCTGTATATCACCATGTATTTGTAATTTATCAGAAGCGCCCTCATTTTCTATTACATTTTCCGGTGGCACCATATCGACAATATCAGGCTTTTCCTCGAAAATAGTCCGGATTCTGCCCCATGCCGCAGCCGCCTGAGAAAATGTGTTGATGCAGTCGCCTGCCGCAATCATAGGCCACACAAGCATATCAATGTATGAGTTGAATGCCACGAACTGGCCTATCGAAACCTGTCCGTCAAGCACCATCCTGCCACCTGCAATGAGTGTCACTATCACGCTTATTCCGATTACAGCATCCAGCGACGGGCCAAAGACAGCACGAAGCTTTACCACAGCAAGATTTTTCTCCCTGCTGTTCTCACAAGCGTTTTCAAACTGCTTAAAGTCCTCGTCCTCCTGCACAAATGCCTTGACCACGCGGATACCGGCAATGCTCTCCTGCACCTTGTCAGACAGATAGGAGAAAGCATCCTGCCTTTTCACCTGACGTTTCTTTGACTCTATCCCATAAAAATAGCAGCCGATTGCAATGAAAATAAGTGGAATAAAAGCAAATAATGTCAGCTTAAAATCCACGTATACTACCATTTTGACAAGCACCATCACCGTCATGATCACCGCGTCAAACACGGTGATGACAGCCATTCCGGTTCCCATCCTGACAGCCTGTAAATCGTTAGTGAAATATGCCATAAGATCTCCTGTCTTGTGGCTGTTATAATAGCGCGCTGAGAGTGTCTCCATATGTGAAAACATATCATCGCGCAGTCTGTATTCTATTCCTCTTGATGCTCCTATGATGAAATATCTCCATCCAAAGCGCCCCGCCATGATTATCAGACCTGTTATCAATATCTTAAATATAATGCCGCCCACGCCCGCCATATCAAGCTTTCCTGCAGTGATTCCGTCGATTATCTCCCCAATAAACTGCGGAATGTACAGATTTGCAAGGTCTACTGCAAGAAGCACAAAAATGCCTATCGCATAGTGCCATTTGTATGCAAGCAGATATGGGCGCAGCGAGTATTTTTTATCGTTCATGTTATTCCTCCGTATTTTAAATGCCACTGCGTGGTTAACCCGGCATGCGGCCATATGCTCTCTAAGAGCTAACGCTACGCTGTTAAGAGGCTGTACGAATTATGCTCATAGTTTTTCTATGCTCGACGAAACCGGCTTTTATGTGCCGTCCATGGCACATAACGCCTTGCCCCGGCGTCCATGCCGGTGCATTTCAAGTACAGCGTGCCAAAATTAACTGGTTCAATAACGCAGAATGTATTTTCATTCTGCAAAGAAGAAAAACGCAGGCGTAGCGGGCTACGTCAAGTTTTTCTGATGCCGAAGATGGAAATTCAGGCAAGTTATTGGTCCAGTTATTTGCAGAACGATGTACTATGGCAACAGGGCATAATTCTACAGACTCTAAACAACTTCGCTAGTCGCTCTACGAGAGCATATGGCCGCCTCCCGGGCTAACCATGCTACATTCCACATCTACCTCCACAAATCTGCCACAAAATATGTGAGTGCAGCCCATGTATACACAGAATAGTATATGCCGTGCTCATCCACTCCATCCTCAAGTATCTTCTTCGCCTGCGCCTTAGTCAGAAGGTCGAATCCGTCAAAGAGCTCGCCGCCCACTGCGCCCTCCTGCGACATTCCATTAAGGCTATCGCGGTTAAGTACAATCTTTACAAGGGCGTTACTTTCATCGGTCATGCCCGGTGTGCTGAAAAGACATGGATTGATTATCGAAACCTCATCTTCTTCTGTCACTTTAAGGCCTGTTTCCTCATGAAGCTCACGCATGGCGGTTTTTATAAGTGGTGCTGTATTATCATTGTCCCATGTGCAATCCTCCGGATCAATAAGCCCTGCCGGTACGCTGAGCAGGTACTGACCTGTCGGATATCGGAACTCGCGGTTCATTAACAGACATGGCTCATGACCTGATTTCTCGTCATCATCTGACTGATTCCATATCACCACGCAGCTCACCGCATCCGGAAGCATTTTCTTAAACTCATCTGTGGATTTAGCGGCTACAAGGTCTTTTTCATCTCTCCTTGTGGCATTATAATAATGCCTGCCCTCCCCGTACTGAAGGTCAAACACCTTTATAAATTTTGATTCAAATAAGCTTTTTATTTTCATAAATTTTTGTCTCTTTTCATTAAACCTTTAATGTGCTCAGATACTCCTTCTGCTGTGGCGTGATGCGATAGCTCTCACGTGCCTTTTGTATCGCCTTGTTGTGGCTCCAGCTATCCATAAGCCTTTCCTGCAGTATAGGCAGCACTGCATCATACTGCTTTGCAAGTGCCGTAGCGATATACCACGCTTTCATCATGTTTACATAATACTCCTTGGAACGGATTTTTGCCACATCTAAAGCATATTTTATATCAAAATCCTCATCGAGATATAGGCGCATCAAAGTGCCAATGCCATACCTGACGGTGTAGGGCTTATCCGAATCCAGCCACTCATATACATGCAAAAGAAGCTCCTTTTTGTGCTTTTTTAACACAGCCGGCACACCACTGTCGCATGTCGCCCAGTTGTCTATGTATGGCAGGAATGCTTCCAGATAAGCCAATGCCGTATCATAATCCTTCATCTGCATAATCAGAAACATATGCAGGTTATTTTCCTCATAGTAGTAATGTGGCAGAGTGTTTAGAAACTTTTCCACATTGTCACAGTCATTTTCCTTCACTGTATTACAGACCCGTTTCTCTTTTTGAACCGACAAAAAGAGCCTGCTGCCATGAGCAAGCTCCTTTGCGTACTTTCTAAGCACCGGGACTCTTATTCCTATTATGCGTTCTTTTTCAATATTGGGCATAAGCCTCGCATGAAATTCCCTGTAATTTTTATCCTGTAGCGCAAACAGATTCTCTAATTCTGCCAACAAATCTTTCCCTCCGTAATAACAGGATATCTGATAAGCAGCTTCTCATCAAGATTCTCCCTGTTCATGTCTACTGCTGTGATCTGGCTATTGTCATATGTGGTGTAATAGTAGATTCCCTTGTCGCAGTTGCAGCATGAGGTGTAGAGCGTAATCTCATATTTGCCCTCTGTCACCTCGCACAGACCTCTCTGCTGGTCTACAGAGCCTAATATGTGGAAGAACTGGCTCACACTTGCATTCTCACTGTCATCCGATTTGGAGTTTTGCTTTGTGAATGCCACACGTACAAAGCGTGACTGCGATGATAAATCTCCCGGCAGTCCCAGGCCTCCCATTCCGCGGCTGTATGCACTAAGCTCCACTCCCGGTGCAAATGTATTTTCAGGCTGCTTTGTGGATAAGCCTCTGTAATTATTGAGTGCAGCCATCTGATATGGGAATGGCGGATTGTTTGTGAGCACACCTACCGGATTGTCGTAAACATGCATACCGTCTGCCATCGACTCCACCACAATGCACTCATTTTTGTCGGCTATAATCCAGTGAAGCTGTGCAACCGGAAGCTGACTGCTAAATGGTGTATCTACCAGTAAAATACGATTTAATTTTTCCTTTGCATCCGCTACCGTAGCGCATAGTGACAGTATCCACGGTATAAACTCAAACTGTGCCACCTTTGTCTTTGCAATGCCGCATGTGCCATTCTCGCATGAGCTGTTTTCGTCTGCTGCCGCATACGCTGCATTTCCCACGAAATTCAGTCCTGCCATACCGAGCCCCTTTTCATTTATAGCATCATAGTAAAGAGGATAGTCACCTGCCACATGTGCCATTCCAATGATTGCATAATGGTTTTCAAGCTTTCCCGAATGCCTGAAATTAAACACATAGTTTCGCGGTGTTACCGCAATCTCATCTCCATATGAAAATTCGTAGTCGAGTGTTCTTCCAAAATAGAAATCCTTTGTTTTATAAACTGCTGCTGTACACATAATTATGACCTCCTTGTTATGCTGCCATACTTAATCAGTATCCCTTAAATTGTAGAGTACTATACATCATATTTGCAATTATTTCAAGCCACACGCCCCTGAAGTATTTGAACAAAAAACAGCAGACGGTCTGATATCCGGCTGCTGCCTTAATAAGTGCTGTGCTATTCCTGTATTATGCCTGTTTATTGTCCTGCTCATTATCAAGTGCGATAAGCTTTGCAATGATTTCCTCGCATATCTGTGTAACATTCTTGCCATCTGTGGCAACTGTTACATCTGCCACCGCCTCATAGCGCTCCTTTCGCTTTTCCATAAGGCCGCTGATATACTCAACATTCATGTTACCGTTTAGTATCGGGCGCTCGTCACTATCCTTTACTCGCTCGTAGATAGTCTCTGGCTTTGCTGTAAGAAGAACTACACGGCCGTTTTTCTTCATATGATCTGCGTTTTCCTCTCTCATGACAACACCACCACCGCAGGAAACAATGGTCTGCTTTCTCTTCTGAAGCTCTATAAGTGTGTTGCTCTCTAAGTTTCTGAAATATGCCTCACCGAACTCATCAAATATTTCTGAAATTGACATGCCACGATTCTCAACAATCATCTGATCCATCTCGACACGGTCCATCTCGAGCTTATCCTTTAATTCTCCTGCTACAGTGCTCTTTCCTGCACCCATGAAACCGATCAAGAATATATTGTAATCGAAAAGGCTCTTTGCCTGGATACGACGGCTGTTCTTCATGATATACTTGAAAATATCAAGTATCTCTTCCTCAAATTCATTGTCGCCAAGCTTTGCCGCAAGTGCATCTGTCTGCTTTTTCTCCTGCTCCGGCTGTAAGATTGGGATTCCTGTTGCCTTCTTGTATGATATAATCTCCTGAATGTGTGACATTCTGACTGCAAGCTGCTTAATTATTATATCGTCACATTCTCCAATCTTTGCGCGGATTTCCTCGATTTTGTCCATGGTGTGTCTCCTTACTTATGTGTGGTTTTCATATTGGATTTTGATATTTAGCGAAATATCGTCAAATTATAACTATTATAACTTCACGTTATAGTATTTCGCATTTTTGATAACCACAAATTTCTTAGTCATAGTATAACAAGACTTTACCAATTTATCAAGCAAAATATTTTAATGCTTTAAAGTGTTATTGTGTCAGATATGCTTCCACAATATCAGACGACACATTTTTCTCAATCGATTCATATATCGGCTGACACTCCTTGCGAATCTGCTCATGCACTTCATCGCTTAAGGTGATGATTTGTGTGCCACTGTCCTCGATAGTCTTTATCTTTGAGGCAATCCGCTCGTCAGCCTGCTTTCTGGCGTACTGTTTCGCTGTCTCGGCTGCCTCACGGATAATCTGCTGCTGCTCATCTGTCAGTCCTTTCATGAACTCCTCGCTTACTATAAGCGATATCAGATGTGGCAGATGATTTGTCTCCACTACATAATCCTGCTGCTCGTAGAGCTTATTGGATACGATTACCTCGTATGGGTTTTCCTGCGCGTCTATAGTACCTTGCTGTAAGCCGATATACACCTCCGAGAAAGTCATAGGTGTCGGGCTTGCTCCGAGCGCCTTCCAGTATGCCATATGATAAGAGTTTTCCATGGTACGGATTTTCTGACCCTTAAAATCAGCAAGGCTTTCTATCTTTTTGTTTGTTGTCATGACACGGAACCCCTGGTCTGCATATCCCAAAAGCTCGTAACCACCGTCATTGTAGACCTGCTGCATGAGCTTCATAAACTTTGGATTGTCCACATGCTCACGCACCTCATCAATGCTGTCAAAAAGTGCCGGCATATCAAATACTGCAGTATCCTTCATGAAAGTTACCTGCGGCGCAGTGTTCTGCACTACAAAAGGTATATCTCCATCCTTGCATGACTCGAGAAGCTCTCTGTCTCCACCCAGTACACTGTTTGGATACACACTGATTTTCATTTTGCCATCGCTTAATCTGTCCACTTCATCGGCAAATTTCTCTGCATATATCTGTGTCACGGTGTCCTCAGGACTTGAGCTGCCGAGAGGCCATGCGTAGCGCTGTACCCCGGCATCCTTAGCTGCAGCCTGCGAGCCTTCACCAGCAGAGCCACCGCACGCGGCAAGTCCTGCTGTAAGCGAAAGTATCATCATGACGGCGGCTGCTCTTCGCCACAATCTATATTTGCTATACGATTTACGCGGTTTATTATATTTACCAGCTTTTTTACATAAAAACAAGCCAAATCTACTCATATTTTTCTCCAATTACAACTGTGTGCCTAAATATCCTACAATCATCATTAAATCTGCTTATACCTGTTATTACATATTTCTGTACCGAATAGTTAATATTTCTCTATAATAAGCACAGACTGATTACCGGAATAAATGTAAGCAGCAGAAGTGCCAGCAGGAAATATCCTATCATAGGCGCCGCCTTCTTTGCTATCCGCATGACCGGAACATCCGTCAGTGAGCTTGCCACAAACAGATTTACTCCTATAGGCGGTGTAACAAATCCGATTGCAAGGTTTACGATCATGACCACACCAAAGTGGATCGGGTTCATTCCGATGCTCTGCACGATAGGAAGCAGAATTGGGCTTAAAATAAGTATAGCCGGTGTGGTATCCATAACCATTCCAACAATGAGCAGGAACACATTTATCACAATAAGAAGCACTATCTCATTTGTAAAATGTGCGAGTATCCATGCGCTGACTGTCTGTGGCACCTGCATGAGTGTGAGCACGCGTGAAAACGCGGTCGATGCGGCAAGTATAAACAATATAGGTGCGTATGTCTTCATCGCCTCCACCATGATGCCCCATATCTCTTTTACCTTTATGGATTTGTAAATAAAAAGACTTACAAAAAGCGCATAAAATACTGAAATCACCGCAGCCTCTGTAGGCGAAGCTATACCGGCGTAAATGCATCCAAGTACTATAACCGGGCTCAAAAGTGCCCATATACTGTCCTTCAATATACTAAAAAGACCCTTGCTTCTAAGCTCAGAGACCTTTGCATTTATCTTTTCCTTGTCCTCTCCATAGCGCTTGCAGTGATAATATGCATAAAACATAAGAAGCGCTCCTATCAAAAGTCCCGGAATGATTCCTGCAAGAAAGAGATCACTGACCGACTCACCGGTTGCCATCGCATACATGATAAAAGGTATGCTTGGCGGTATGATGACTCCGAGTCCTCCCGCAACCGCAACAATTGCCGTTGAAAAATCCTTTTTGTAGCCCAGCTCCATAAGAAGCGGAATGGTCATACTTCCGACAGCCGCAACAGTTGCAGGCGCAGAGCCGGAAATCGCTCCATAGAACAAGCAGGTGATGATAACCGCACATGGGATTCCTGCGGTTCTTTTTCCTATAAAATACACAAAAACATCAAACAATTTTTGTGAGATTTTGCCGTGTGCCATGACGATTCCGGCAAGCACAAACATAGGCACCGCTAAAAGCGGGAAGCTGTCTATACCACCGAGCATAGAGCGGATAACATAGCTGGCACTGGCTGTAAAAGATGAGTCAAACGCGCCCGGCAGCACTGCCACTATTCCCAGGGAAATAGATACCGGAATAGCAATGACCAGACATATCACAAATAATATAAAAACTACTGCTGCTGACATCTATTTCTCCTTTCTCTTTTCAGCTTTACTATGAATTGCTTCAATATCCTCCACAAGCTCTTTCTCGCGGTAAGTATCTTCGACAACGGCTTCCTCTATAACCGAGGCAATACTGCCCTCCTCAAGAGGCTTTTCATCTTTTTTCAGGACAATTTTCCACTCGCCAAACCATCTCTGCGCGATGCGGAAGGCTGTGATTATAAAGCATACAAACGGTGCAGCCTGCACATAGTACATAGGGATACCGCAGGCAGGACTTACCTGACCGCTTTCTATTGTATTTTTCAGATATATGAATGAATACGGTATCAGATATACGAAAAACACAAACTCAACTGTCAGATTTAATACCTTCCAGAGTGATTTTCCTCTTCGTGGAAAAAGCTGTATAAACTGGTCTATTTTTATGGATATGCATTTACGTGTGCAAAGGCTGACACTCAAAAATGCCGACCAGATAAACAGGTATCTTGTGATTTCCTCAGACCATGAAAGCGACATGCCAAGAATATATCTGGAAAACACCTGAATACCCATGATAAGAGTCATCGCAATCAGGAAAATGACCATTAAAAATTCTTCAAGATATTCATCCAGATAGTGCAGTATTTTCTTCATGAAATATCCCCTTTCCGTGAATAATTATACGTATTATTTAACTGAATTATTGCTGTTTTTCCACGCAAATATTCACAATTTTATATATTGCTATTTGTTATCATCTTCAAAAATGGCGTCACAGCACCTAGTTTACAGATGCCGAGGCGCCATTTTATTTTATTGCATGGTTTTATACAAGCTTTTCTTACATGCTCTTATGAAGTAATCCAAGTACCGTAGACAGATCCTCGACTCCCATCTGTCCTGGTGCAGAAGCTTTCTTTGCGGCACCGAATGTCATTGAAGATCCAAATACCTCACCGCAGAGACGGCTTATAACACCTGTGCCTGCCATTGACATTGTGATGATTGGTCTGTCAGCGTAATCTGTAACCATTTCCTCTGTAGCTGAAAGAAGTGTGAGTACGTCTCGCTTATTCTGTGGCATAACTGCGATCTTAGGGATATCAGCTCCCATATCCTGCATCTTGCGGAGTCTGTAAACAATATCAGACTGTGCAGGAGTCTTGAAGAAGTCATGGTTTGAAGCGATAACTCTTGCACCTGCAGCATGTACGCCGTCGATGATTTTCTTTACAATCTCATCGCCTGTAAAAATCTCTACATCTACAAAATCAACGTATCCTGTCTGTGCAGCCTTGATATTAAGCTTGGCATAAGCCTCAGGCTCGATTGCTTTCTCTCCACCCTCTTTTGAAGTACGGAATGTCATAAGGATTGGAATATTTCCGAGAGCATCACGAAGCTCCTTTAACACTTCCTCAACCTTGTCAAACTCGAATACATTCTCGAACCAGTCAACACGCCACTCAACCATATCAACAGGGATAGAGTCAAATGTCTTTGCCTCTGCGATGATGTCGTCTTTTGTAACGCCTACGATAGGAACGATGATTTTAGGTGCGCCCGCACCAATTTCAATATCTCTAACCTTAATGGTGTTCATGATTTTTTCCTTTCTTACTTTAACTGTATGATAATTATACTCCCCAGTATAATGTAACGTATTAATCCTCTTTAGACAGCTCTACCATCTTAGTATAGCGCAGGTTTACGAATAATCCAAGTACCACGCCGATTGCTGTGAGCACGATGTTCATTACCATAACCTGTGATGGCTGCATCTTTGATGCTGCTGTAAGGATTGTGTAGTTACAAAGTGATGAAGCGATCATTACTAGCGCTGTTACTGTTCCCTTGATCTTAGGGAAGAGCATGTTGCATACAGATGTTACGATCTGTAAAAGTCCGCCTGCTCCTGCCCATCCGATGATGAATGCACCTGCGATCATGAGTGGCTTTGTCTGTCCGACTAACACTACTACCATTGTTGCAAGGCAGATTACAGGGTAAACAAGGATAAATCTGACGTCCTTGATTTTTCTTGTTAAAAGTGCAGTTACGATAAGAGCTATCATGGTTCCTGCTGAGTAGTATGACTGCATAACTGACGGATCAGCCCAGCCTACGTTCTCTTTTGCAAAGTTCTGTGCACAGTTGAGCCATAACTGGAAGGTTCCTGTACATGTAAATCCAATGATAATCATTGCGATTGACTCAACAGAAAAATGTGTGTGCTTTAAGCTTGCGATAAGTCCTTCTTTCTTTCCCTCTGCCTTTGCATCGCTATCAGGAAGCGGGAAGATCATTACTAATACTAAAAGTACAATGTAGATGATTCCACATCCGAAGAACAGTGTGTTGTATGATGTAAGTCCTGCTGCTGTTGTAGCAACTGTCATACCAAGTACGAATGGTAAAAGCATCTGTGCGATAGCGATGAAGAATTTGATTCCCATTGTCGCAACACCCGGTGCTTTGTAGATGATTTCTGATACTGCAGGGTAAATTCCTGTATCAAGGAATGAGTTCGCAATACCGCCAATGATAGCACAGATATAAGCAATCTGGTATCCACCATGTGTTCCTGCATTGAATGCAAGGGCAAGTCCGATCAGGTAGATAGCATAAGAGCCGCTTCCGATTGCTGTTGAGATACGGCGTCCGAGCTTATCTGATAAAGGTCCTGCAAACGGAAGTGCGATAAGACGTCCAAGTCCCAGGGCTGCTGAAATAGCTGTAATAGCCATAACCTGCACTCCCCATGAAGCCGCGAGAGCCTCCTTGATGACTGCCTGTCCGAGGATAGAGCAGCCCACTCCGTGTATAAAGTAGTTTAAGTAAAGGATTAATGCGCTAGGTAAATATTTTTTATTCATCAGTGTTCTCCTTAATTTCTGTCAAAATAATTCAATGTGATTTAATTTCTGTGTCTGATTAATCATCATATCTGATGTTTAATACTTCCTTCATATGCTCGATTGGCATATCTTTTCCTGTCCAGAGCTTGAAGGCTGCTGCTCCCTGGAAAAGCATCATTCCAAGACCGTTCATTGTCTTGCAGCCCACCTCTTTTGCCATAGAACGCATCTTTGTCTCAAGTGGAGAGTAAGGTACGTCAATTACGATAAGCTCAGGACGGAAGAATGATTTGTCAGGTACTACAGACATTCCCTCGAGTGGCTTCATGCCAACACCTGTTCCGTTTACGAAGATGTAGGAATCAGCCATCTCTTCTCTTAACTTCTCCTTGTCATCAAGGTCGTAAAGAGTTGCCTTGCAGTCTGTCTTCTCGTTGATCTTTCTAACTGTCTCCTCAGCGTTTGCCCAGAACTTGTCATGGATGTTGAAGATTGAGATTTCCTTGACACCGTCAAGTGCTGCCTGAATCTCGATAGCTGTAGCAGCTCCGCCTGCTCCTGCGATTGTCATCTTCTTTCCGATAACATCGATGTCGTTATCCTTGAGCGCCTGCATGAAGCCGATACCGTCTGTGATGTGTCCTGTAAGTACTCCGTTCTCGTTTACTATTGTATTTACAGCTCCGCAAAGCTCTGCTGCCGGTGAAAGCTTGTCTAAGTACTGTCCTACAACTGTCTTGTTTGGCATTGATACATTAGAGCCTACAAGCTTTAATGCTCTGATTCCCTTAACCGCATCCTCAAGAGTGTTGTTGTCAACCTCAAATGCCAGATAAGCGTAGTCAAGTCCAAGATATGCAAATGCCTCATTGTGCATTGCCGGTGAGCTTGAATGTCTGATTGGGTAAGCCATAAGTCCGATGAGTTCTGTGTGTCCTGTGATTCTCTCTGCCATGATTAAATCTCCTTCATTTTTAAATGTAATAATATTGATTATTCGTATTTTACTTAGCTATGTTTTCAACGATGCCCACTTCGTTAAAAACTTAACAACCTTTGATAATGATATTATAACGCATTATTTTCGGTACTTCCAATGCTTATTTTGTTATTTTTTAATAGCATTACTGTACTAATCATGTTATAATATGCACAAATTTAGGCTATAATATTTGTAATTCATAGACTATATCTATTATTTTATGGAGATTTATGCATGACACTCAATCAATTAAGTTATTTTTACCAAGCGGCAGTTCTGGAACACTTCAATCAGGCTGCCGAAAAAATGAATATCACAGAGCCAAGCCTCAGCCGTTCGATAGCTGCTTTAGAGGATGAGCTTGGCGTAACTTTATTTGAAAAGAGAGGCAGGAATGTAATACTGACCAAGGCCGGGAAGATTTTTTTAGAACACGTGTCTACTATTCTGGACGATGTAAAGAGAGCCGAGAACAAAATGCACCAGATTGCAACCGACGGCGGACACATCGATATCGCCTACGTATCACCTCTTGCAAAAGTGTTTATCCCAACTATCGTGCGCTCTTTCCTCACCGAAAAGGAAAATAAAAATATCACGTTCAATTTCTTTCAGGACATCACCTCTGTGAATATTGATGGATTAAAAAAAGGCAGGTATGACATAATTTTCGGTTCATACTCGCCAGATGAAAATGGTATTGATTTTGTTCCTATTATAAGACAGGAAATAGTTGCCATACTGCCTCCCGGCCACCCACTGACACTTAAGGATACCATGGAAGCCACTGATTTCGCTGACTATCCCGTGCTCGGCTATGCCAGACACTCAGGCCTTGGCAAGTACACCAGAAGCTTTTTCAAGAAGCATGATGTATCGCCAAACTTCATATGTGAATCACCCGATGAGAACGGCATCGCCTCCCTCGTGGCGCAGGGCTTTGGCATTGCGCTTGTCGCAGATGTCGATGCAATTCACCGCGATGACATCTGCATACGCCACCTCGTTTCGCATGAGTCATTCTCACACACTGTATACATGGGCTACATGACAGGCAAATACCAGCTTCCTGCTATCAAGCGCTTCATAGAGTTTGTGCGGGAAAGTTGCAGCTAGGCAGTCTCCTCGATCACAAACCTGATAAATGCCTTCGCAACCGGTGATAAATATCTCTGCTTAAGCGTTGCCAGATACACCGCTCTCTCATAAGGAGGATTGTATATATCAAGCGTCTTTACAGAAAGTGACCGAAGTATTGGAATATCAGGCATCACAGCTATTCCAAAGCCCTGCGCCACGAGACCCGCCATACTCGAATCCTCCTCCATTTCGAAGGCTACCTTCGGAAACTGTCCTATCTCCTCAAACATCTGATCAATGACCGGACGCAGGCCGCTGCCCTTCTCAAAATAAATCTGCGGATACTCTATTGTGTCCCGCAAATCCACACTGTCCTTTATGGAAAGCGGATGGTCCATTGGCACTGCAAGCACAAGCTTCTGATTCGCAATCTTCTTAAAATCTATATCCTGTTCCCCATCCTTATAAGAAGAAAAAACTATGTCATATTTGTCATCCTTTAGTCCATCTATAATCTCACCGGTTGTTCCAACCGTAAAATGAAATTCTATATCATAATCCGGGTATGCATCGAGAAATTTACGCACCAGCTTTGGCACGAACTCACTTCCCATCGTATATATATATGCCAGATGTATGATTCCATGCCTGCTGCCATTGACCTCCTGAATGCGCTGCGCACCCTCATTAAGCACCTTTAATGATTCCTCAACATACGGCAGAAACATCTTCCCATATCTGGTCAGCACGACATTTCTTCCCTTTTTCTCAAACAAACGCGTGCCAAGCTCCTGCTCTAGCTGTGAGATTGCATGGCTTAAAGACGGCTGCGTAATCGACAGCATCTGTGCCGCTCTCGTATAATGTTCTTCCTGCGCCAGTACCTTGAAGTACTGCAATTGACTCAGATTCATAGTACACCCCCTGTGTATTTATATATTTATTCGCCGGAGGTCCGCTTGCCATGCGCTGCACACCGGTGGTATATGCTCGATTTATGACGTGTCGTGTGGGAGTTATATGCCGCCTCAAGCAAAAGTGGCGCGGAAAATACTCGTTCAAGCAACACAGCCTTTAGTATACCAGTAAAGTAAAAAGCGCGTTTGATTTTTCGCGCCTAATAAACTCTGTTTGAGGCGGCATTTACTCCCACTAGACTAAGGAATTATGAGAGCATATACCACCGGTGTGCAGCGCATGGCAAGCGAACCTCCGGCAAATGCTCACAACAAAGTCTAGAAATAATATACACCATTTGATAGACAAAAACTATAGATTTCGTATAAAAGATGCATTGGACATTTATACATTTTTGCTGTACCTTGAATGTAACAAGAGTGCATTACACTTTTTGATTGTTAAAAAAATCACATACTTTGTATATCGCAGCCTTTGATAACAAATATTGACAATCAGTTTAATGAAACAAAACTATAATGTAATGAGAGCAATTTACACTACCGTGTGCCCACCCGGTTAGCAGATTAAGGAGAAAAAATACTATGAAAAACAAATATCCACATATTTTTGAGCCAATTACAGTACGCAGAATGACAGTAAAGAACCGTATCGTCATGACTCCAATGGGAACTAACTACGGTGAGCAGAACGGAGAAATGAGCTTTCTCCACATCAACTACTATGAGCAGAGAGCAAAGGGCGGCACTGGTCTCATCATCGTTGAGAATGCAAGCGTTGACTCTCCGCAGGGTTCAAACGGAACAACACAGCTTCGTATTGATCTGGACAATTACATCCCAAGACTTTTCAAGCTCTGCGAGAGTGTTCACAAGCATGGTGCATGTATCGCGATACAGTTAAATCATGCCGGTGCTTCTGCAATGAGCTCACGTATCGGAATGCAGCCTGTATCAGCATCAGACGTACCTTCAAAGGCAGGCGGAGAAATCCCAAGGCCTCTCGAGAAGGATGAAATCATGCATATCGTAAAGAAATACGGTGAGGCAGCCAAGCGTGCCCAGATCTGCGGCTTCGACGCTGTTGAAATCCACGCAGGACACTCTTACCTTATCAGTCAGTTCCTTTCACCTATCACAAACAAGAGAACTGATGAGTTCGGCGGCTCTGCAGAGAACCGTGCAAGATTTGCAAAGCTGGTTATCGAGGAGGTTCGTAAGCAGGTTGGACCTTTCTTCCCTATCTTCGTCCGTATCAGTGCAGACGAGCTCATGGAGGGTGGAAACACACTTGAGGATACACTTGAGTACTTAAAGTATTTTGAGAAGGAAGTAGATGTATTCGACGTATCATGCGGTCTCAATGGCTCTATCCAGTACCAGATTGATGCAAACTACTTACCTGACGGCTGGCGTTCATTCATGGCAAAGGCTGTAAAAGAGAAATACAACAAGCCATGTATCACAGTAGGAAATATCCGTGACCCACAGGTAGCCGAGGATATCCTTGCAGGAGGCGATGCTGATTTCATCGGTATGGGCCGTGGACTTATCGCTGACCCTGAGTGGGTGAATAAGGTAGAGTTCGGAAATGTGTGCGATATCAGAAAATGTATCTCATGTAACATCGGATGCGCCGGACACAGAATCGGTCTCAACCAGCCAATCCGCTGTACAGTAAACCCTGCCGTAAACAGCGGTGAGGATTACATGAAGACAAAGGTAAATAAGCCTTGCAACGTGGTTGTAATCGGTGGTGGTACTGCCGGTCTTGAGGCAGCCTGCACAGCAGCAGAGGTTGGATGTACAACCTTCCTCATTGAGAAGAAGGCAGAGCTTGGCGGACTTGCATCAGTTATCTCCAAGATTCCTGACAAGAAGCGTCTTGCAGACTTCCCTAACTACATGATTCACCGTGCAAGCAAGCTTCACAACCTATTTGTTTTCAAAAATACATCAGCAACAGTTGATATGGTAAAGGCCTTAAACCCTGATATCATAGTAAACGCAACAGGCTCTGTACCTACTCTCCCACCTATCACAGGTCTTCACGATCTCGTTGACAAGGATGGCACAAATGTTGCAACAGTCCTTAAGATGATTGAGCGCATCAATGAGTATCCTGAGGATATGAAGGGACAGAAAATCGCCATCATCGGCGGTGGTGCCGTAGGTCTTGACGTGATGGAATTCTTCACAGAAAGAGGCGCAGAGGTAACAATGGTTGAGATGCTTCCAATGATTGGAAACGGACTTGACCCTGTCACAAAGTGTGACACAAACGCAAAAATGGCAAAATACGGTGTAAAACAGATGACCAACACTGCCCTGCAGGAGGTTAAGAATGACCGTTTCATCGTAAAGAATCCAGAGGGTGAGATTGAGGAAATCCCATTTGATTACGGATTCATCTGCCTTGGTATGAGAGCCAACACACCTGTTCTTTCAGAGATTGATGAGGCTTTCCGTGATACCAATGTTGAAATCGTAAATATCGGAGACAGCAAGCGTGCCCGCAGAATCATTGAGGGTACAGAGGAAGGTAGAAATATCTTAAACGTGCTTGCCCGTCACGATTATTTATAAATTCTCCTTTAAAATAATAAACCTATAAAACTCCTAAAAAACAACAGCTCGCGGGAACCCGCGAGCTGTTGTTTTATCACATTCCTGTATAACAGGAAGCTATCTAATGATATTGTAATAAGAACTTAAATCTAGCTGAAGAACAGTTTCTTCACATCATCAACCGGCATATCCTGTCCTGTGTAAAGCTTGAATGCGGCGACGCCCTGCCATAAGAGCATTCCCTTTCCGCCTACACATGTGCAGCCTGCCTCCTTGGCTTCGCGAAGAAGCTTTGTCTCCTGCGGATTGTAAACTGCATCTGCAACTACAAGCCCCGGTCTGAAAGCTGAAAGATCTTTTACCACGCTCTGATCATCCAGAGGCTTCATGCCAACGATTGTTGCATTTGCAAAGATATCGCTTGACTGGATTTCCTCTGTCATCTTGGCTGTATCATCAATATCGTATACATTTACAACACATTCGGGAACTGCTTTTTTGATCTTCTCTGCAGTCTGTAGTGTACGCTCAAAGAAAGCATCATTTTTGTTGAAAATAGTAATCTCACGAGCTCCGTCCAATGCGCACTGCACCTGGATAGCTGTAGCGGCTCCGCCGCCTCCGGCAACAGTGATTTTCTTTCCTTTGATGTCAATTCCGTGATCCTTTAAGTTGTGTACGAATCCCTCACCATCTGTGATGTGTCCTGTAAGCTTGCCGTTGTCATTTACTATAGTGTTTATGGCTCCGATAATCTGGGCAGCCGGTGAAAGCTCATCCATGTACTTTGCAGCCTCTACCTTATCAGGCATGGTCACATTACATCCACGCATGTTGAAGGTCTTCATTGCTTCAATAGCATCCTTAACCTTGTCTTCTTTTATATCAAATGCAACGTATGCATAGTCCAGACCAAGTTTTTCAAAACTGTAATTGTACATAGCCGGTGAACCCGAATGACCAACCGGTGATCCTATGAGTGCTAATAAACCTGTGTGACCTGAAATACGCTTTTCCATTGTAAATCCTCCTAAGTGTTTCGTTTTGTATTATGATAACTCTTTTATAAGACATGCGCAAGCACTTTTTTCATTTAAAGCGTTAAAGTTTATTTTGTTCTTTTCCTCATCTTTATATATTCACGAAATACAGGTCTGATCGGATCAGAAATATCCTCCGGAATATCATCCACATCGAAAAACTTAAGCTCCTCGACTTCATCCTCCTGGCGCTTTATGGTGCCATGATATTTGCGGCATATGTATATGATTTCCACATTATAAACTTCATCGCCGTTAGGATAGATGTAGTGAGTCTCCTCGCCTGAATTGATATAAAACAGCTCCATCTCGTCTGCAACAAGTCCCATCTCCTCAAAGAGTTCTCTTTTTGCAGCCTCCTCAACAGTCTCTCCAAGCTCTATAGAACCGCCTGCGTAGCCCCACTGGTGATTGTCTGTGCGCTTTCCGAGAAGCACCTGTCCGTTTTCATTTTCAATGATGATGCTCGCTGCCGCCTGCAGTAAAGGGGCATGTCCGACCACCTTTCTAAGATCCATTATATAATTGCTCATTTTGTATCCTTTCTTATTTTACCAGTTCTTCTATTATACACTCATGCACTTTAGTCTTTTTATCATAATTAATACCGACAAGTAAAATATTTCCGGTATACTGTAAAACAGACTGCGGATACTGTCTGTCTTTTATTTGGTTTATAGCAGTTTTTACGTCTTTATTCCATTTAAGTTCAACAACCAAAGCCGGATAATCCATGACATATTCCTGTTTAGGAATGAATACAAAATCAGCAAAGCCTCTGCCTGTTGGCATTTCACGTACAGGCTTAAAATAATATTTCATGGCCGAAATATATCCTATGGCAAGCACACTACTCAATGAATTTTCATTATGGTACTGTATAGTGGAAGCATACTCGTTGTGAATTTTATCAATATATTCCGCAACCACTTTTTCTTCCATATCAAGCGTTGCCTCAAGAAGCCGTTCTGACTGGGTTTCAAACTCTATAAGCTCGTTCCACTTATCATCCTCAACCGCATTCATAAACTCCATACGAATTTCCTCATTCGGAATATATGCCATCTGCCGTTTCTGATCATATGCCAGATATCCAAGGTGTATAAGCAGCGTCATAACATCATTTTTATTTCTGAATGTAACCATGTCGTTCTGAAATGTAGTAGTTTTAACCTCTGTTTCTGCACCTGAAATCATTTCAACTATAGCACTCTTAAGACCATCAAAATCCTTATTTATAAGTGGCTGGATAGAGTCATATGTGCCTGTCTGGCTCCAATAGCTTTGAAAATTCCCCCATTTAATTACATTACTCACAGCTTTTGGATTATATATATGATATTCACCCAGCAGGTAACCATCATACCATTTCTTCACAAGTTCAAAATCACGTCCGGACTTTTCGCATAATTTCTTCACTTCATCCTCTGTAAAACCAATATAATGCGCAAATCCCCCAGGAGATATCATAGTGAATTCTTCAAAATTATTAAGTGCCGACTGTGTCTTAAGCTTCTTAATCGGCAAGATTCCGGTCAGATATGCAAGCGCAATATATCTTGTAGCCGATGAACCTTTAAAAAGTCCTCTGAGAAAATTAATATACTCCTCCTGTACCGACTGATTATTTGCCTCATCGCGAACCAGAACATCCCACTCATCTATTATCACTATGAATCTTTTTCCTGTCTGTGCATTTATTTGTGAAAGCATATCTGAAAGCGTAACTCTCCCTTCAACCTTCACATCCGGAAATGCAAGTTTAAGCTCAGCGACTGTATTCTCTATAATATATGATACAACATTTTCCGGACCTTTTGCCGGTTCTATACACCACTGTATATCCAGATGCAGCACATCATATTTATTAAGATATTTCTCAAAGCTACCCTTCTTACTTATATCATATCCCATAAACAGTTCTCTCGAATCACAGCCCATGCTATAATATGCAGCCATCATATCTGCTGTAATAGATTTACCGAATCTGCGCGGTCTGCTGTTACATATAAATTTTGATGTGGTATTTATCACACTGTTTGTGTAATCCAGCAAACCTGTTTTATCAACATATATCTCAGAGTTAATGACATCCTGGAATGAACTGTTATCCGGATTTAAAAATCTTCCCATAGTCTCTCCTTTTAAAATCTCATCAAGCAAAAAATCCGCTGTACTATAATACCTATAGTATAGCGGATTTCAAATATGTTTTCCATATATAAAGCACATAAAATTCATCAGCTCACAGCCCTGTATTCCTCAAGCGCTTCCTTTGCCCTTGGCGTAAGCCTGCGTGGAACCGAAATCTCAACAGTCACATACTGGTCTCCCTTTACTGAAGGATTCTTCATGCTCGAAATACCCTTGCCCTTGAGACGTATCTTGCTGCCGCCCTGTGTACCTGCCTTGATGCTGCACTCCACATCTCCATAAAGAGTATGCACCCTCGCCTTACCACCGAGAGCTGCTGTCGTAAACGGAACACGGATTGTACTGTATACATTCTGTCCCTTACGCTCAAACTCCCTGCTCGGTGTCACATTTACTTTGAGAAGCACATCTCCGGCTGCACCACCGTTTCTGCCCGGATTGCCCTGTCCTTTAAGTCTGACTGTCTTGCCCGACTCGATTCCTGCCGGAATATGGATGGACAGATTGGAAACCTTGCCTGTGGCCGGATCCTGTAATGAAATAGATTTCTCGCATCCGAAAACAGCCTCGTCAAATGAAATCGTAAGGTCAGCCATAACATCAGAACCCTTGCGGCTCGATGAACGTCCCCGCGCTGAACCACCTGTGAAGTTGCTCCAATCTGCACTGTTTCCACCGAAGCCCCCTGCACCACCTGTGCTGTACGAGCCACGACTTCCGGAGCTGCCACCATGTGAAAACATATCTCCGAACATTGAGAAAATATCATCCATATCCCCGGAGCCGTTCTCAAAATGAAATTCCTGATGTGTAAATGGTCCGCCATTTGAGCTGTATGAGCCACTGAATGAACCATTACCGCCGAAACCGCCGAAGCCACCAAAACCGCCCTGTGCAGCCTGTCTTGCAGCCTCCTCGGAAAAGCCCTCCTGCAGACCTGCAAAACCAAACTCATCATAGAGCTTACGTTTTTTCTCATCACTTAATACATTATATGCCTCCGTGACATCCTTAAACATCTCCTCAGCATGCGGATTACCTGCATTTGTATCAGGATGATACTTCTTTGCCAGCTTACGATAAGCCTTCTTTATTGCCTCTTTATCTGCACTCTTGTTCACTCCGAGAGTCTCATAATAATCTCTCTTTGCTGCCATTATACTCACCTGCCTTTCTATTTACCTGTAACAATTTATCATCATAATTAAACAATATACATTACACCATATAGTATAAGCGGACTGCACAGGCAGCCCGCTTATCATTTGCAATATCTGATTATCCCTCGATGGAGATACATTTCTTTTCCTCAACCTGTGGTTTAGGCTGCTTCTTTGGAATATCCAGGCGAAGGATTCCATGCTTGAAGGATGCCTTTATGTCATCCTGCTCAATCTCGTCACCCACATAGAAGGTTCTCTGACAGCTTCCTGAGTAGCGCTCTCTGCAGATATACTTCTTGCCCTCTTCCTCTTTCTGATCTTTCTCTAAGCCTTTCTCTGCTGTAATGGTCAGATAACCATTCTCTAAAGAAGCCTTAATCTCATCCTTTTTGAATCCCGGAAGATCCATCTCAAGCTCATAGCCTTTATCGCTTTCCTTGATATCGGTGAGCATCATTCTCTTTCCGTTGTGTCCGTATAATTTCTTCTGTGCCTTCTGTACGTCCCTGTCATCAAACCAAGGATCATTGAACCATGGATCACTGAAAAATGTATCAAATAAGTTGTTGTTTGTAGTTGTTAATAACATAGGTCATACCTCCTTATATACCTGTAACTTTCCTTTTGGAAATTTGCTTTCTTTTGTTTACAAGTATGTTATAGCACCATTATTAGCACTCGTCAATAGCGAGTGCTAATAAAAATTATAAACTTTTTATTAACCAGCACAGCACAACCTTATCTTCTGCGGATAATACTGCAGCACCATATACAGCTTCATCTTATCTACCCTGTTCCAGTCTTTCTTTGATACCTGCTGCTCATTCATTGTATACGGTATCACAAAGGACGTCTCCTCACCGGCATTAAGCTTTATCTCCAAAGCTTCCAAAGTAGGATTTAATTTAAAAAACAGTTCCATGTCATACTGATTACCATTGGTTCCCATTTCAAATGCAAGGCTTGTAAGGTCAAGTGATGTTGTATCGTCCTTTACTTTGGTAACTGACAACGTTATAAATCCCACACGCACACTGTCGAAAGGATACTCTGAACCATCATCCATCTGATGATATACATAATCCGGACATTTTTCTTTTAGGAGACTGCCATCGCCCCACTCCCATCCGGTCTGCTTTATCTCATAATTTCCAAGCTTAATAGTGTCATTTTCTGTATATGTGATGACCTTTGGGGATGGATAGCAATGATTCAGATAAACAATCCTTGCCAAAACAGCAGCCATCACAATTCCTATGAGCATTCCCGAAAAAAGTCTTACTTGTTTTGATTTCCTTTGCTTCATAATAAATTCTCCTCGTTACTTCAATTTAAACCTTCCGCTGTCCACCAGATAGATTACATCGGATAGATTTTCAAGCTCATCCTTATCGTGAGAGCTAAGCAATATAAGACTTCCTTTATCGCGCATATCCCTTATGATTTCTGACAGTTTTTCCTGCCCCTCCTTGTCCAGGGCGTTAAAAGGTTCATCCAGCAAAAGAAGCTTTGGTTCCTCCATAATGGCACATGCAATCCCCAGTCTCTGCTTCATTCCAAGAGAATATTTTCTATACTTTCTCTTATCGTGTGGGTTCAGTCCAACAGTTTCAAGTGCCCTGCTTATATCAACTTCACCTTTATTTATTGATGCAAGCATTTTTAGATTGTCATAGCCTGTATAACTATCTATAAAGGCAGGGTTCTCAATAAGCATACCTATCTTTTCCGGAAAAGCCATATTCTTTCCAAGCACCTTACCATCGATACTGATGGTGCCGCTTGTAGGATACATAAGTCCGCTTACCGCTCTCATCAGCATTGTCTTGCCGGAGCCGTTTACTCCCTGAAATCCATATATATTACCACTTTCCAGTGTCATGCATACATCATCGAGTACCAGAGCATCCTTTATCTTTTTAGAAACATGTTCTATCTCTATCTTCATAAAAATACCTCACAAAATATTTTTTCTGTTAAAATACACACTTCCGAGCACAATAGAAACCACCATCACAATAATGCAGCTTATTATTCCGGCAGCCGCATCCATTCCGCCCGCACAGAGCCTGTTGTTTCTGATGATCATAAGATAATTGCCCATAAGAAACGGACTCACCCAGTAAACAGACACCACAAGATAAACTATGGAAACAATATATCCAGCGATCGCACCGGCAAAAATACTGATAGTAAGCTGCACCACCGCAATTGTACAGGCGCATAACATTGGCAGTATCAGCCATACAAGCACTTCATTTCCGGTCGAAAACTGCTGCATATCTATTCCCATTTCCATGAGCATATCATCAGGCTTTGTGCTCCACTTCCCGATTGCACATGTCACAGCCACAAGAACCAGTATCATTGCAGCATAATACATAATCACATTTATGACCGTCCATATGTACTTACTCCATAACCACTTAAACCTGCTGCCTGACAATATCAGTGTCTTTTTGCCTGCACCATACAGATCTGACAATGGATAAAATCCTACCAAAAAAAATAAAAACGCATAAAACAAAAACCACGACACCGGAATGGTAAATACGCTGTCATCTGTCTTTATGTATGGCGGCATACCCTGAAGTATATTTGTAAAGTATGCCAAAAATCCAAGCTCCGGTGAATTTACACTAAAATCACTGACGGTGATAAATGAAAAAAATACAAATATGAATACTCCGACTATCCATTTTATCTTGTTTTCCCTAAATCCTTTTCTGATATCATATAAGATCAGATTTGCAAAAATTCTCCTATTCATAAGCAACAAGCTCTTTCTTTACCGCATGTATGTAAAATATAATATTTACCACTATAAGGATAATAAACGCACAGATCACAACCCTGATATCATTTCTAAACGGTGCACTTGGTCTAAGAAACATTACCGGTGATAAACTCACCCTGTTTACAAAATGAACCATACAGAACACAAATATGTATATGATAAATGGTGTCAGCAATATCCAGAACCGGTTTCTTACAAAATTAACCGCCCACAACACCGCACAGTTTAAAAGTCCCCAGAAGCAGCCATCAATCAGCACAAAAATCAGATTGTATACAAGTGGATGTGTATAAAATACCCCTGACATGATATCCATTGCCGCTACCGGAAATGTGCCTGTTCCTACCTGTGGTATTACCATCGGAAATACCATTGCAGTAAGCAGGAAGTCAAACACCAGTGGTATCATTCCAATAAGCGCACCGCTTACAAATGCAGCTCCATATTTTGCTCTTATATAATCGCTCTTCTTTCCTCTTGATATGATCTGGGCAGCATACCCTGATTTAACATCAAAATAAAAGCTTCTGCCATACGGTATTGCACACAAAGCAGGCATTATCAGATAAAGCAGCAACGGCTGCACACTTGCATTATCCGCACCTATCCATTTCTCATATGCAGACAATGGATACGTGTCGTAGTAAACATACATCCTCCATATCCACACATTTTCCATAAAATGCCATACACATATTGCAAACGCAACACACAATGTGGCAGCAAATAATCTATTTCTAAAAGCACGTTTAATTTCGAGTTTAAATATTCTATTCATAACTACAGCTCCAGTTTAAAATATTTCTGCACCTTATCATTGGTTTTTGAATCTATACCCTCTATACAATAATAAATATACTTAGAGTCTTCAGGTATTCCCTCATCCTGAATAATATATCCAAGCTCTGATGTAATACACTCGCCTTTGCCTAAAACATAATGATATACATCACTTTCATCTCCTCCAAGCCAATAGCTATCTATGTATACACTATCTGAATTTTGCTGTATTCTCTCCATATCATCCTTGATGGCATACAGAATACCTGCATTTCTATTTCCTTCAAGCTGCTTATCATCTCCATCCTTATAAGTGAATGTCAACGTTATAAAAAGATAACTATAGCCATTGCTCAGGTTATAATTTTCATCTATATTTCCTTCACATCTATCTTTCAAATAATCCGCAACAGTATCCTTATTTCTGTTTCCAAACTCTGTGGTATGCTCATACTTTTCAATTTTATAAGTAATTCCATTTATCTCAATTGTATCATCAACTGACACGATATCGTCTTTGTTAACATACTCCGCATCCAGCACATATGTAGCCGGAGTCTGGTCTACTACACTGGTGTCACCTTCGGTCTTTGAAGCCTCATCCTTTACAATACCGGATTTTCCCTCTAGCCTGGCATTTGATTGTGAGCAGGCTGAAAGCCCCGCTGCCATCATAATCACTGCCATTATTGCTGTAATTTTCTTTTTCCTCATATTCTTTCTTCTCCTTGATTGATTGCTGATGTTTAATTGTTATGATGATTATAAACCTGTGATGTGTCATAGTTGTAAAATACTTAGACAATCTGCCCTCGTATTGTTAATTTAAAATTTTTCATGAACAAAAAAATCCATGGCAATATTAAAATTGCAACCTTTTACCAACTAAAAAACCGAATCCACAGTTTCATGGATTCGGTATGCGTAGTATAGAAAATATTGTTAAGAAGTATAATGGTGAAATGACTTTTTACTTTGATGATCCTACCAAGACATTCCATACGATTATTATGCTTCGGCACTGAAAGTTGCTGCTTTTAACGATTTTTTATCATCTGGAGCAAATATTCACATACATCAAAGCTCTTTGCTTCTTGTTCTGTTTCCCGCTTCTTTAATGAATCATATATTTGCTCCAATAAATAATCAGCATTCACTTTTTTGTTTACAAAGCTATTTTCATCAGCAGAAGCCATTCCATAACCGGCATCTGCTTTCATTATTTTATAGGCAGAGTAATTATTTATCGAATCAGGCGCACTTCTTCCTTTATACCCCTCATATGACATAAGCGCAAACATTTCCAGATCCGAAGCATTCGACGTATCAACATCATTTACATGCACATGATATACTTTTCTGTTATCACCATATCCATATGCCACTTGAACAACAGGATCATCCTCCTTTGATGTTTTCACATATGAAGCTAAAACTACCTGACTTTCTGTATCAGACAGTCCAAAACTTGTCATTCCGATATTTTTCAGCTTATCATTTGGAATTTCCTTATCCGGTGACACCTGTTCAACTGCATTTTTATTATTTACCAATTTATTGTAAAGAGAACTGTTATTTTCCGACAACATATTCATGTATATTTCAGTAAGTTCACTCTGCCTCTCCCCACATTTATTTAAGGAATTTTGCTCACTATTTCCTATTTCGAACTCTATATCCATTTTATCGTCTGTTGACTTCTTATTATAATTTGAAGTATATGCCATTGAAATATTTGTTCCCACACCGTTTAACATATATGCCTCCTATCTGTTTTACCAATAATATTACACTTTTAATTATTAGATTCATTGCAATTAAATTCTTGCCAAAAGTTCCGCAGGTGTAAGTGCCATAACCTTACTTTGCGTAAAGTCTTTAATGTTGCGCGTAATAATATAGTCTGCATGAACATATTCAGCAGTTGCACTTTGTATGGCATCTTCAAAATCTTTCCACTTCATATTTACAGCCATCTCAAGCACAACTGAACTAAAATCAGCGAACTCAAAAATAAGTTTTAACTTGCGGAATACATCTTGTATCTGCTCTGGAGTCATTTGTTTTCTCATGATATACATCATATTTGCATAAGTTAATGTAGATATATATCCCTTTGCCTGTTCAGTTTCACAAAGTTTCCAAATTATAGATGATTCCTTCACAAAATCTGAGCGACTTAGTAAAACATCAAGTATAATGTTAGTATCAATCAACAAAACCATATTTTTCCCTCATACTTTCGGTTTTTATCTCATCTAAATCACCATTATCCTGAAGAATTCCTGTTAGAGAATCCGTCAAATATGATACTGCGGCATCCTTAGGAATAAATCTTCCCACTTCATGACCATTCTTTGTAACAATGATTTCATGTCCTGACATAACAAGATTCAAATATCTCCCAAAATTGTTCTGCATTTCTGTTGCAGTTGCTGTTGCTGTATTCATATGCCTTCCTCCTATCCATTTCTTTTTTAGCTAATTATATTATAACGTTAATTAGCTATTTTTTCAAGATATATCCCCGTTGTAACATTATTCTTGATGTTTTCTATGTATTTGCAACATTATTCTTGATATTCTTTGCTGTGTTTGTAACATAATTCCGTACATTTTTCCAACGATGAATTTTTATTTTCAAAAAGCCGAATCCACATTCCCATGGATTCGGCTTTTGTATATACACTTCTATTTTCTATTTTGTATGAAGCTGTCAATCATCGCAATCACACCATCTACACCGAGCTTTGCCACATTCAGGCACAGGTCATAGTTTTCTGCCTGCCCCCACTCCTGTCCGGTATAGTATTTGTGATAGGTCTTTCTGTTGTCATTTGTCTCACGCACAACAGTCTTTGCCTTTCTCACTGAGACTCCATGTGTATCAGCCACAGTATCAACGCAGAAGGCATCATTCGCTGTCAGGAAAACTGAGACAACATCATCTCTTCCCTGAAAGGCAAAGTTTGCACATCGTCCCTGAATCACATATCCCTCACAGCCTGTTTCAAGCGGCAGCCTGTCTATAAATGTAAGAGCCCTCGCCGGAGTATCATGCAGCACATTATCCTCCTCCGTCTCCATCACAATAGAGTAAAGCAGGGAATTAACCGGTCTCTCACTGTAAAACTCCTCATACTCATCATAGCAGCCTGCCTCTTTGGCACCGGCCGCAATAGCCTCTCTGTCCATGAAATGTAAATGATATTTCTCAGCGACTGCTCTACCGATACTATCTGCATCGCAACCGCACTTTCTAGCAATTGTAATTATCATATAAATATAGCTCCTTTCTGTAGAAAAAGCCAACGCGCTGGAAACGCTTGGACAAATCAATAAAAGTTTGCAAACACCGATGCAAACACCACCGTAAGTATTCCTGCCACTGCGATAGCAAGAGAGCTCATGGCGCCCTCTATCTCGCCAATCTCGATAGCCTTCGCCGTTCCGATGGCATGTGATGACGCGCCAAGCGCCAGTCCCTTCGATATAGGCTCAGTGATTCTGAATATTTTGCAAACAAACTCTCCGAGTATATTTCCAAGCACACCTGTCACGACGATAACTGCGACAGTGATGGTCACATATCCGCCGAGCTCCTCTGATACGCCCATACCGATAGCTGTCGTGATGGACTTTGGAAGCAGTGTGACATAGTCCTCGTGTGAAAGCCCCATAAGCACTGACAGCACAAGCACTGTCACAAGGCTTGTTATGACTCCTGCCGTGAGTCCGAGCGCGACTGCTGCTATATTTTTCTTGAGCAGTGTCCACTGCTCATAGAGCGGTATCGCAAGGCATACCGTGGCCGGTGTCAGAAACCAGCTAAGGTACGATGCCCCCTTATTGTATGTGTCATAATCCACATCTGCCACAACAAGCACTATGATGGTCAGTACTATTGAAATGAGAAGCGGATTGAGTATTGCAATCTTAAACTTTTTCTTTAAAAGCATACCTAGCAGATATGCAACCAGACTTACTGTGACACCGGCAAAAAGCGATGTCTGAAACAAATTATCCATTATGATTATCCTCTATCTTATTTATTTTCTCCAGCATCAGCCCTCTTGCGTTTCTGCATACGGATTACGAGCTGCGAAACATGTCCTGTAGCAATCATTACAGTAAGAAGTGCCACAACCGTGATTACAATCACCGGTACGAGCACCGGCTTAAGATTGCCCCAGGATGACATAAGCCCCACTCCCGCAGGGATAAACATGACAGGCATTATCTCTATCATGAATTTGCCTGCACTCCTTACAGAGTTAAGCGGTATCAGGCCTGTCAGCAGACCTATGAAAAGTATAACCATGCCATATATGCTCGCCGGAACAGGCAATGGCAATAAATATTTGAGTATCTCACCTACAAACGAAATCGCAAGTATGATGAGAAATTGCTTTAATAATTTCATTTTATATTGTATCTCCGTTATATATATTTCGTGACTATTTGTAACTGTTTATCTGTGTTCCCTGACCATCATTGTACATACAATGGCAAGCAGCACGCTTGAAGCCCATATAGCGCGTATTCCTATGTGCAGTGAGCACACTCCGCCTATACCTGCTCCTATTGCAAATATCAGAATAATTCCATAGTAGTGCGCGGTCTTTTTCAGTGCCCCGATATTTCTGTCACGCAGATATATTGACAGACTCTCTGTGCCGCTTCTTAAGTTGCCGATGCACATGGTGCTGGCATAGCCGTAGCCGTTTACCTTTCTGAAGGACTGCACCTGCATAGAACAGCTGAATGATACAAGCATGGTCGCTATCATGTCGTACCTGTGTGGTATGAAGCCGACCACAAACAGTATGATTATCTCTATCGCCACCACTATCTGACGCCAGTGGATGCGCTTTGCCTTCTTATATCTATGCCCGATTCTCTCTGCCACAAGCACACCGAGTGCAAATGAAAGGATTGGGAAAAGATACGATAGTCCCTTCATCCATTCACCTATCATCAGATGCTGGCTCATCAGCACCACGTTTCCTGTCTGCGCATTCGAGAACACCTTGTTTCTCACGTTGTAGGTGTAGGCATCCTGAAAGCCTCCGGAAAGTGCCAGAATCGCACTCAGCAAAAAGGTCTCTGATGTCTGAATCCTTATTTTTTCTTTTTCAGTCATTTTTTCGCCTCTTTTTCTCATATTCGCTGTTAGCTGCCACACCCTCGTGTGACCCACAGCAATTACATATTTACAGCAATCCACACGGTTTATTATTATAGAAAAAAAGGGCGGATATTTCAATACCCGCCCCAAATATACAGTGTATTAAATTTTGCACAATACCTAAAATATATATTGGATATACATAATAGATATACATCATAGCTATACCAGATACTTTTCTTCAAACTCAGATACCGGTACCGGTTTTGAGAAATAATATCCCTGGAACTCATGACATCCCATCATTGTGAGCATATCAAGCTGCTTTTTCGTCTCCACACCCTCTGTGATGACGTCCATGCCTATCTTGCCTGCAAGCGTGATGATACTCTCTAATATATCCTGTCCCTTGACCTCGTTCTCAGATTTGCGAAGAAAGCCCATATCGATTTTCAGCACATCGGCACTGATATCCTTTAGCATGTTGAGTGATGAGTAACCGCTTCCGAAATCATCAATCTCCACCCTGAAGCCTACGTTCTGAAGCTTGTGGATAATATTCATATTCTTCTCAAAATCGGTCATCAGCGTTTTCTCTGTAATCTCCAGATGCAGATTTGACGCTGCTATGCCATATTTATTAATCAGCCCTGTAAAGGTATCATATATATCTATAATGTAAAAGTCCTTTGTAGATATATTTACAGATATATGATAGCTTCCATAGCCTTTTTCCTTCCACTCTGCAAGCTTTTGTGCCGCCTTCTCCCATATATAGAGGTCTAGCTTGTAAATGAGACCTGCATTCTCTAAAATATCAATAAAAGCATACGGTGTCAGGATGCCTCTTGACGGATGAGCCCAGCGTACCAGCGCTTCTGCGCCCCTCGCAACACCATCACGGTTCACCTGTGGCTGTAAGTACATGACAAACTCATCCTTTTGCAGTGCCGGCTCAAATTCACCGAGCAGACGTCTCTGCTCTATTGATATCTCAAGCAGATGCTCATCATAGTATGACACACAGCAGTCGTAATTATTCTTTATGGTGTCTGCCGCTATATTAGCCTTGTCCACCATAATGCTGACAGCCTCATCCCTGTCTCTTATCTCATACACACCCATGTACATATGCAGATGGAAAGAATTGCCAGTAAACTCACGCTGCAGCTCTTTTATTGAATCTGCCACTCTTTTTTCATCAAACTCTTCTCTTGGCAGACACAGCGCAAAGCGGTCATTCATAAGCCTTGCACAAATAGTTCTCTCTGATGGATTTGATGACATGAGCTTCGCCTGCTTTAAGAGCACCTGATTGCCCTTCTCCATTCCAAATATCTCATTGATGAATTTGAAATCCTTTATATTGCTGCAAATCAGGTAGAAGGTTGTGTCATGATACTTGTTCACCATATCGTGCACATCCTCATAGAACTGGTCACGGTTCAAAAGTCCGGTCAGACTGTCATGCGAGGCCTTGTACTTTTCCTTCTCCCACGACTCATACATCTGTGTACGATCATTGTATACAAAATAATCGCATATAAAGCTATTGCTCTCATCATATATGCGCTTGTAGGCAATCTCAAAGTAGTGCTTTTCACCGTTTATTTCAATATCTGTCTGGAAGGTCATACTGTCCCTTCTGTCATCTCCCAGCTTTTCCATCCACTGACTATATTTACTTTCATAAACAGACATATTGCCGCCATGCCTGTAAATAGCCTCCATCAGATCGTTGTAATATATGCACCTGCCCTTTCTGTCATAGCAGATGATACCATTGTTCATATCGCTGACCACAAGAGATAGCATATTTTCTATAAGCTCATTCGGCACATATCTGTATGTCAGGTAATATATGATAATAGCCATAGCACCATATATAATCATGGTGAGGTCATATATGGAGTCCGAACCTATAGTAGCAATGTCAAACAAAAAGCCAATAAAGATAACTACCGCTATAGCCCTGTATGCCTCTCTATACATGCGTGATGATTTGACAATCATATACAGATATGTAAAAATAATCAGAATCACAAACGCATATGTGAACATAAAATGCAGCTTGTACCATAGGCTGTCATTATTGAATACCACCTTAATATTCTCAGCTTTTATGGATTCTATATCAAAAATCTTATTAGTCCAGTTGTTCTCTATAAGCATATATGTGTCCAGCACCGCAAATATCATGGAAGCAGCCTGCACTCCCCTGAAGGTCTTTACAGCACCTGTATAATACTGTGTATAAAACATAAGAGCGATGAGTATCCAGTCAAACAGAGCCATAGTAAGCCCCTTCGCAAGTACTGTAACAGTGTGCCCCGGCACAAATGTAAAAACAAAAAAGACTATAGCGCAGGCAAATGTCAGCGTCTCATATATACACACACTTTTATCGAGTCTGTCATGTTTTTTAAAGGAACTGATTGCGCAATATGCAATCAGTATTGCTTCCAGCAATACTGCCAGTCCATATACTATCCTCATATTCCCACCTGTCTTCTATTACCATATTACTAACCTATATATAGCCATTGTAACTCATTTCATGTGTAATGTAAACAAAAAAGAGGTTGTCACAACCTCTTTTTTGTAATTTATTAACATTTATTATTTTCCTGAAGTTGCTTTCAGTCGTGTCATGGCACGGGCCAGCGAAGCTCTTGAGTGATAGTACTCCTGGATACTCTGCTTCTGTCGAAGCTGCTCCTCGGCTCTCTCCTTTGCCTCTCTTGCCCTTGCTATATCGATTTCCTCCGGATGCTCGGCTGTCTCGACAAGCAGTGTCACACGGTTGTTGACTATCTCTACGAAGCCCATTCCCACTACCGCGTACTCCCAGTTGTCACTGCCCTCCGGCTGGAATCTCATCTCACCCTCATCGACGGCTATGACCATATCCTCGTGGTGGGCGAGGATTTCCTTCTGGCCATCGAACTCAGGGACTATTATGGAACGACATCTTCCTGAGTAAAACACTCTGTTAGCAGCTATTACCTTTAGATAAAATGTATTTGTTGCCATACGATTTGTCCTTCCTTATGCTTTTACTGCTGCATAGTCTTTGCTTTTTCCTTGACGTCCTCGATTGTTCCGACATTGAAAAATGCGTTCTCAGGATACTCGTCCATCTCACCGTCTATGATAGCCTTGAAGCCCTTGATGGTCTCCTCTACAGGCACATAGACACCCTGGATACCTGTGAAGTTCTCTGCTACGTGGAATGGCTGTGAGAGGAACTTCTGGATTTTTCTTGCTCTGTATACGAGCACCTTGTCCTCATCTGCCAGCTCCTCCATACCGAGGATTGCTATGATATCCTGCAGTTCCTTGTACTTCTGGAGAATCTCCTGTACCTTTCGTGCTACCTGGTAATGCTCCTCGCCTACGATATCAGGCTCGAGGATACGTGATGTAGACTCAAGCGGGTCTACTGCCGGGTAAATACCCTGTTCAACAATCTTTCTTGAAAGAACTGTTGTGGCATCCAAATGTGCGAAAGTTGTAGCCGGAGCCGGGTCTGTGAGGTCATCGGCTGGTACGTATACGGCCTGTACCGATGTTACCGAACCGTTCTTTGTAGATGCGATCCTCTCCTGCAGCTCCCCCATCTCAGTAGCCAGTGTAGGCTGATAACCTACGGCTGAAGGCATACGTCCTAAAAGGGCTGAAACCTCTGAACCTGCCTGTGTGAAACGGAATATATTGTCGATGAAAAGCAGCACGTTCTGGTGCTTCTCATCCCTGAAATACTCTGCCATTGTAAGTCCTGTCTCAGCTACACGCATACGTGCTCCTGGTGGCTCGTTCATCTGTCCGAACACTAAGGCTGTTTTTTCCAGAACTCCTGATTCCTTCATTTCTGTCCAGAGATCATTTCCCTCTCTTGAACGCTCTCCGACTCCTGTAAAGATTGAGTAGCCGCCGTGCTCTGTTGCGATATTGCTGATGAGCTCCTGGATGAGGACTGTTTTTCCTACTCCGGCTCCTCCGAAGAGTCCGATTTTTCCACCCTTTGCATATGGGGCAAGGAGGTCGATGACCTTGATACCTGTCTCGAGGATTTCCTCTGCAGGGTTCTGCTCCTCAAATGTTGGTGGTTCTCTGTGGATTTCCCACTTTTCTTCTGTATCAGGCTGTGCTCCGCCGTCGATAGCTTCACCGAGCACGTTGAACAGTCTGCCGAGAGTCTGCTCTCCGACAGGTGTCTTGATGCCGGCGCCTGTGGCTGTTACTTCCATATCTCTGTGAAGTCCCTCACTGGAAGCAAGCATGATACAGCGTACTGTATTATTTCCAATATGCTGTGCGACTTCCATCACACTTTTTTTGTCACCATTTAAAACTTCTAGTGCGTCTCTGATTGCCGGCAGGTTCTCATCCTCGAACTCTACATCGACAACAGGACCCATAACCTGGATAATTTTTCCTGTTTTCATCAAAAAGCCTACTTTCTCTTTTTCTTCTGCGATTTAGCACCGGCTATTACCTCTGTAATCTCCTGTGTAATCGCTGCCTGTCTGGCACGGTTGTAAAGAATGTCAAGCTCTGCAAGCATGTCCCTCGCACTGTTTGATGCGGACTGCATCGCCATCATTCTGGCGTTCTGCTCACATGAAAATGACTCTACAAGAGCACCGTAGACAAATCCAACAACGTAGTTTGGTACGATACGATCCATGACTGCCTCAGGCGATGGCTTGAGTGCCAGTTCCTCCCTCGGTATGTCTATAGGAATCTGCACAGTGAAGTCTGCCTTTTTCAGTGGCAGAAGCTGTGACATCTGTGTTTCCTCCTGAATCGCATTTATCATGCTGGTATAGATAATATAAACTTCGTCCAGCTCGTTATGTAGATATAGCTCCAAAATTTCTTCTGCAATATTTCTGGCACGGTTGAGTGTCGGATTCTGAACTGTGTAGTGGAACTGTTTTTCAATCTCAATTCCACGCTGTTCAAAATAATGACGTCCCAGCTCTCCGAGTACGAAAAGTGAATGGTTCGGATGATTCTTTAAGTGCTCCTCAGCCATTTTCAGGATATTGTGGTTGTATGAGCCCGCAAGTCCTTTATCGGCTGTGATTACGATATATCCGACCTTTCTGTCCTCAGGCAGCTTATCCTCGTTGGTCTTGAAATAGATGTCCTCCATATCAGGCAGATGCCTGAGTATTCGGCTCATCTCTGATTGCAGTGTGAAGAAATACGGCTCTGTATCTGCCAGCATCTTTTTGGACTTTTTCAGCTTCGAAGAAGAAATCATATACATGGCATTTGTGATTTTAAGCGTATCATTGATACTTTTTATTCGATCCTGTATTTCCTTCGTGTTTGCCATAATACTACCTGTTACCCTTTATACTCTTTTACTGCATCCATGATTTTATTTACGAGCTCTTCATCAATGGCTCTGTTCTCTTCGATTTTCTGTCCGATTTCCGGATAAGAAAGATCCATGTATGAGAGGATATCGCCCTGATATTTCTTGACATCTTTTGTCTCAATTGTGTCAAACACACCGTGGTTTGCCATGATAAGTGTCATTACCTGCTCATGCAGTGACAGCGGATGGCAAAGCGGCTGTTTTAACAGCTCCATAAGTGCTTTTCCATGTGCAAGCTGTGCCTTTGTGGCATCGTCAAGGTCTGATGCAAACTGTGTGAAGACCTCCATCTCCCTGTACTGTGCCAGGTCGATACGGATGCTTCCTGATGCCTTCTTCATGGCCTTTGTCTGGGCAGCTCCACCAACTCGGGATACTGAAAGACCTACGTTTACGGCCGGTCTCATACCTGCGTTGAAGAGGTTGCTCTCTAAGAATATCTGTCCGTCTGTGATAGATATTACGTTGGTAGGGATGTATGCTGATACGTCTCCTGCCTGTGTCTCGATGATTGGGAGTGCTGTGATTGAGCCTCCGCCCAGCTCATCGCTCAGACGGCTTGATCTCTCGAGCAGTCTTGAGTGGAGATAGAATACGTCTCCCGGATATGCCTCACGTCCCGGTGATCTCTCGAGCAGCAGTGAAAGTGCTCTGTATGCTACCGCATGCTTTGAAAGGTCATCATATACAATAAGTACATCCTTGCCCTGATGCATGAAATGCTCTGCCATGGCTGTTCCTGCGTATGGTGCGATATACTGCAGTGATGCAGGATCGCTGGCTGTTGATGAAAGCACGATTGAGTAATCCATTGCGCCGTGTTTTGTCAGAGTTGACACAATTTTTGCTACTGTTGATGCTTTCTGGCCAATTGCTACATATATACAGATAACATCCTTGCCCTTCTGGTTGATGATGGTATCTGTGGCAATTGATGTCTTTCCTGTCTGACGGTCACCGATGATAAGCTCTCGCTGTCCACGTCCGATTGGGAACATTGAATCGATTGAGAGGATTCCTGTCTCAAGTGGAGTATCTACTGACTTTCTGTCCACGATACCCGGTGCCTCATTCTCGATTGGTCTGTAATCTTCCTCTTTGATATCGCCCTTTCCATCAATAGGCTCACCTAAAGCATTGATGATTCGGCCGATAAAGCCTTTGCCTACAGGGATTCCGGCTTTTTTCTTTGTTCTTACTACTTTGGTTCCTTCATGGATTCCGTGGTCTCTTCCGAAAAGGATTACACCGATTTCATTCTGACGGATATCCTGAACCATTCCTTTTACTCCATTATCGAATACTACGATCTCACCATACATGGCATGGTCGATGCCGTATATTGTAGCGATTCCATCGCCGACGTAGATTACCTCGCCGGTCTCACGGCTCTCGGTATCGAAGTCGAAATTCTCTATCTCGCTCTGGATAATGGAGATTATGTCTGTTGCACTGATTGCGCCCACAGGGGTCACCTCCTGGTCAATTTTCTTTCAAGCTCACGAAGTTTTCCTTCGTAGCTTCTGTCATACTCTGTATTAAGAGTCTTAATCACATATCCACCTAAAAGTGTTTCGTCCACTTTCTGTGTAAGGGATATTTCATATTCCGGATATTTGCTTTGTAGCAGCGCCTTGGCGTCATTTGCTTCCTCGTCGGTTGCGGCCTCTGCACTGATAAGCTCAGCTCTTATGATATGGTTTTTCTCATCCCAGTATCTGTAATATGCCTCAAAGATTTCATTCATTTCAGCGGCATATCCAAGCTTTACCATTTCCTTTATGAAGCTTGTGATAAGCTTTGGCTCACTCTCAAATCCGTATACCTTTTCTATGATGTCATACTTTTTGGTCAGCGGTATAAGTGGATTTGCGAGCGTCTGTGCAAGCTTTTCTGTCACAAAGTATACTCTCTGTGCTTCCTCCACATCACGACGCTCTACAGCCAGCCTGTACAAAACTATTGCATTATTTACTGCTGCCTGTGTCATTAGCTTCACCTGTCTTTACAATCTTTCTCGCTGCTAAGATGGCAAGTTTTGCAATTTCAGCCTCAGCGGCCTTTGTTGCCTTATCCTGCTCGCTAGCAATGTCCGCTTTTGCTTTTTCAAGCATACTGTCTGCTTCCTGTCTGGTTCTCTCAAGAGCCTTCTCCTGCTCAGCCTCAGCTCTTGCCCTGGCATCGAGTATTATCTGGTCTGCCTGAGTCTTTGCACTCTCGAGCTTCTTTTTATAGTCGCTCTTTAAGCTTTCTGCATCGTCCTGACTCTTCTTTGCTTCCGAGAACTGCTTCTGAATCATTTCGTCTCTCTGATTGATCACGCCCATCACGCGGTCAAAGAGGAATTTCTTAAATATCCAGTACAGGAAAAGCAGATTGACTACTGTCCATATTATGTTCCATGGATCAATTTTTAACATTGCTCTACCTTCCTTTCTGTTTCATCTGGTTGTAACTGTCAGTTACGCTGCCTGATTATTTAAGGAAGAGGATGATAAGTAATGCGATAACGAAACCGTAAATAGCTGTTGCCTCTGCAAGGGCACATCCTAAAAGAAGTGATTTAGAGATTTTGCTCTCAGCCTCCGGCTGTCTTGCGATTGCGTCTACTGCGCTGCTTGTTGCCTTACCGATTCCAAGTCCGGCTCCGATTCCTGTTAATACTGCGATTCCAGCTCCGATTGCTACTAATAATGTTGATGACATAATGTGTTCTCCTTTTCTTGCTTATATGCTTTCTTTTGGTTAGCAATTATTTTGTTTCTTTTGTAAGCGAGGTTACATTTTCCATGCTTACGATGTGAAATTAAATGATGTGGTGTTTCATGCCTCATCAGGTCTTCTTACTCGGTTGCCTCCTTGATGAAAAGTCCTGTCAGGAATACAAATACATATGCCTGTATAAGTCCATCAAAGATATCAAAATAACAACTGAATACTGCCGGGACGATTGCCGGTACGACCATCTTTAAAAGCTCCATGATTACGAATGAACCAAGGACGTTTCCAAATAATCGCATACACAGCGATAATGGTTTGATAAAGATCTCAAGGATATTGATAGGTAGTATTACCGGCATTGGCTCTGCAAAGCTTTTAAGCCACCTTTTGGTGCCCTTTGCCCTGATTCCTGCCACCTCGATAAGAACTATGCTCATTACAGCGAGTGCTGCGGTGACGTTCATATCCTTTGTCGGCGGTTTGAAGCCAAGTAAGCCTATCAGGTTTGCTATTCCTATATAGATGATTACTGTTGCCAGATATGGTATGTAATCCTTTCCTTTTTCTCCGAGTGTCTCACTGAAAAAATCATTAAGGAATTTGACTCCTGCCTCTACGGCTACCTGTCTGCGTCCGGGATTTTCAACTGAAAGATTTCTGCCGAGAAAAAAGCACAGTAAAAATACCGCTGCCATTATTATCCATGTGACTACTACCGACTCGTATATGGGTATGCCTCCGAATATCGGTATCTTGAATACCACGTCACAATTAAGTTCCTCTAACAGTCCATCTACCAGAGCATCCATCTGCGTTACCTCCTTTCTTTTTTGCTATATGAAATTTGATACGCAAATTGTTTCTTAATAACTCAAGATGTGTTTTGTCTGACCTTTGATGTTTGTTTGGTCTTGATTTAATAAGAAGCAACTATCGTTGTACTTGATTTTAGTCACATCGTTTTATAAAGTCAACGTTTCGTTTTTATATTGTTTGGCTGGCAAAGTTTCACATTTTTTAGTTAGCTTTTTATACATTTTCAACAATTTATGTTTTTATTTTTGTGCAGTTTTTCTATTGCGTTTTGGGGATGTTTAGTTTTATTTTATTTTTATTTGCGTTTTATTAAAAATTTCCAAATAATTCGGGAGGAATTTCCCTTTTTTTCACAGTTTTTCACAATTCATTTAACTTGCGGGGTTGTGGCTATAGTACGGAACCCGGGCGGCAGGCACACACAGGCTCGGGTGGGCTACGCTACGCTGCCAAGATTCTGTACGAAATTATGCTTGCAGGGTTTCTTTGCTTGACGAAACCGGCTTTTATGCGCCGTCCATGGCGCATAACGCCTTGCCCAGCCGTCCTTGGCTGGGCATTTCTGTGCTTCGTGGGCATAATTTCTACAGTATCTAGGCAGCTTCGCTATTCGCCCTCCCGAGCCTGTGTGTGCCTGCCGCCCGGGTTCCTTACGCTGTGGCTCTATTTACCTTCTTGTCGCTTTGCCCACGGCTATTGCCGTGGGCTCGCTCTGTGCGTGCTCGTTATTCTTTTACGCTTTCCCTCGGCTGTTGCCGTGGGCTCGCTCTGTGCGTGCTGGTTATTTGTGTATGCTTTTCCCGGTCTCCGCCGGGCTCGCTTGGATTTGCTCGCTCTTTGTGAGGGTTTGCTCAGGCCTAGCCCAGCATCACATCGAGTGTCATCATGAGGCAGAAGCCCACCATAAATGCTATGGTGGCGCGGTTTGAGTGACCTCCCTCTGACATTTCCGGCACGAGTTCTTCTATGACTACATATATCATGGCTCCGGCGGCGAAGCTTAGCAGGTACGGCATCACCGGCTCTATTATTCCGATGGCAAGTATCGTAAGTATTCCCGCTATCGGCTCGACTATTCCCGACAATACTCCGTATACAAAGGCTCTAAGCTTTGAGCTTCCTGTGCTATGTAATGGCATGGATATGATTGCGCCCTCCGGGAAATTCTGTATGGCTATTCCGATTGCCAGTGAAAGGGCTGCTGCCCTCGTGATGGTGGTGGTTCCTGATATCCAGCTTGCGTAGAGCACTCCGACTGCCATGCCCTCCGGTATATTATGTAATGTAACTGCAAGCACCATCATTGTCTGTCTGCTTAAATTGCTCTTTGGACCCTCAACTGAATTATCGAGATGCATATGTGGTGTGATTGTATCCAGTATCAATAGGAAAAACATTCCGAGCATAAAGCCTGTGACTGCCGGGACGAACTGCATTTTTCCAAGGCTCTGTGACTGCTCAAGTGCCGGAATCAGAAGACTCCAGACTGATGCCGCAATCATTACGCCTGCTGCAAAGCCACTGAGCATTTTTGTGGTCTTTACGGAAAGCTCATTTTTCATAAAAAGTACACATGCCGCGCCGAGCGACGTGCCTATAAATGGTATTAATAAACCTAATATGGTTGATGTAATCATGGTTGCCTCCTATTCTGCTGTTTTTCTATTTTACACAAACTTCCCATATATAAAACTATATTTACCGGAGAGTATACAGTTGTTCCGAAGAAAAAAATATGAGGAATACACTGTATGCTAGGCCGGTATCACAAAATAAAATATGGGAAGTTTGAATATTTTATTATTCAACATATTATTTCTTATATCGTTTCGTATATCATTTTACAGTAACTGAATATTCAAAACCACTTAATGAAAAACAGCTGTATGTAATTAGTCTTCTCTAACCCGATTACAGTTTAATACACCTATATAATTTCGTCAACCGGCTTCTGTGAGCCTTACTCGTTACTGTTCACACCTAACAGTGTGACCAGCAACGATTACAAGCTACTCCATAGCTTAGATACAATCGAGTTATACTTCTTTGCACAGCAATGCCCTGACAAAACGTCAGGGCCGGGTATCACATGCCACAGATGGCATATAAAATGGCTTCTAATACCGATTCCTGCAAAGAGGCTGTCTGCCCACACATATATTATCCTTTGTACGGTCACGAAGCTCCGGCACCGGATTTGGCGCCACCTCAAAGCGATAATCCTCCCCGTTTTTGCGGATATAATCCTCAATAAAGGTATGGCTCATTACATTTCTTACCGGGTCATTGACCAGGCGCTGATATCTGATAAATGTTTCAGGAGCATTGGTTCTTACATCCACATACCTTTCACGGCATGCTGTGTCGTTTACCGTACTGCCAAGCACACACCTGACATACTCAATATTGCTTTCAAGCACAAGAGGAGCCGGGAACTCAGCGTCAGGGATGACCTCCTGCCAATCCTTTTTCTCGTACTGCCTTAGCAGCTCAAGTGCAATATGCAGATGCTTAAGCTCCTGTTCAAACATAAACTGCCATATGCCACGTATTCTTGTATCCGTCTCCGTTTCATAACAGCTCCAATACAGCCAGCACTCGACATACTGATGCACAAGGAGATTTTCAAGGCGGCTCATGCATGGCTTCAACAGACTGCCATACTGTGTGACATGCTGTTCCTCGACCATTCCGATTTCCTGATATAGCCTGCGTCCCATCTCATCAGGCCAAAGTGCCGCTGTGTTCATATAATAGTTCATAGTCTGCTGTTCTGCTGCTGTGATTACGTTTGCAGCCAGCACATCCATTGTCGCAGGGCATTTATCCGTCATCGGATATCGTATTGAATCATATGGATGCCTGTGGTGTGAAATAGTCGGTCTGCCCGGTGTGATCTCCGTATAGCCTCCGACAAGCTTCTCTGCGTGCTCACCTGTGGTAAAATCAAGATAATCTGCATAGCGGTACAAATGATCAAAGTCCTCGAGCAAGGCAAAATCGAGCGCAGACTTAATATTTTTGTCATTTACTCGTTTTGCAAGATGCGCAGTCAGATCAACCGCCAGCTGCTCGTAGCCTATGGTGTGCTCCAATGCCGACTCATCTGCCGGCTTTAGATGTGTTAGTATTTTCTGCTGCTGTTGCTCACTTTTCCTGATGTATGCAAGCTTTCGTCTAAGCTCATCATCACCTACGCTTCTTGAAAACTGATGTGAAAACCACACGTTTTCAAATTCTGTACCATTCATCAGTATGATTCTCGTCCTTGTATACGGATTTACCTCATTTTTGTTATATGGTTTTACCCAGAATTTCTCCCAGTCAACAAATAAATCGCCGGTTCTCTCCGGCCTCATTTTAAATGGATTCATAATACAAACATACCTCCTTCATGCTATTGTATGCACGAAGGAGGTATGCTGTGCGAATGAATCACATTCTAATAATTTGTCAAATATATATGTGTATTTAGAGTTTTCCGAATCAGCCTCATAAGAGCCTTTCCTGCTCTATTGTTTTATCCGATTCAAGAATTGCTTCTTTTAATTCAGTAAGCAATCCTGCATCCTTTTTTTGAAGTTTTTCCCTAGTTGAAGCCTTAAGTGGTATTCCAGCGTCTTTTTTTAATGCTTCCTCAAAATCCGCTACCCCCATTCTATAAGGCATTAGTTTTTCAAAAATTCTATCCTTAATAAACAAGAATATGCTTATCCCTCCAAAATCCATATCTCCCCAATGGAGGAACTCACATTCCTTAGATACAATAAGGCTTAATTTCTTTAGAAAATACACTTCCTTAGGAGTAAAATAACCATGACAAAAAATATACAAGGTATTCTCATCATATTGCATACTTTCATAGTTAGCCTTATTTTCTATGGTCATAATTCTTTTGCATCCTGCAAGCGAAACCGGACTTGCATGCTCAAGTGTCTGCGTATTAATAATGGTTCCATAAATCTGCTTTGACGTATCAATAACACATGTATCATCAATTCTATATGACAATGGTCCCTTCCATTCCATTGTCTGTGCATATGACATAATGCCATGCATCTTCAAAATTTCAAGCCCCGACTTCTTTTTATCCTCTTTGGCATCATCTTCCTCTCCCTCTGTATCATAATCCTCCATATCCTTCTCATAATATGGAGAATATTTAGTCAGAATTGATACCATCTTTTGTCGATAGCATTTTTCAAATTTCTTTGAATCTTTAAAAACCTTTGCACTAAAAACACGCTCCCACACAGGCTCCTTTATTCTTGTTATAGCATTGATACACTTAAAACGCATATCCTCCTCAGCCTCTGTGACACTCTTTCCGGCTTCCAGACGCCCCAAAATATCATCATAATATCTGCATATCCAATCGCAGTCACCAACCTCTGATTTCCACTGCTTTACAGACTCTATCAATCTTAGCTGTTTTGCTCTTGAATCCTCAACACCCTCAAGCCGGCACAGCTCCGGTATGCTGCTGACGTCACAATCTATTTTTTTGATATCGCTGTTGACCTGAATCCAATTAATCCTTATCTTCCCATCGCGGCCTGCTTGTGTATTATTCTCTATGTACCTTGCCTGATCGATTAGTTTCCGGCGTCCACCAACAAATTCCATCATTTCTGTTATTTTGTTCAAATGCTTTTCTCCGGTTAGTTTTCCTGCCCGATAGACCTCGGTGTCTGTTTTTTTAATAATATAGCCTGCAAGCGTGCGCCTAATTGGAGTTTTTCCCATAATATAATACCCCTATAAAATCATTAATCCGTTCTATCACTTTTCCTCAAACAGCTCGATTTCCTCGCCAAGTGGTCCCTTGCAGAATGCTATGCGCGCCGGAAATACCGGTGTTGATGCGATTTCTATATCCTTCGGCTCGATAAATACCTCGTATCCTGCTGCTTTTACAGCCTCTACACACGCATCCACATCATCTGTTGCAAATGCGAAATGACGAATCACACCTTTTCCCGGTGCATCATCTCCATCGTTAAAAATCTCAACAATTCCGTTTCCGGTATCAAGCATGATTCCTGCCTGCCATTCCCTTGCGACCGGGATTCCCAGAATGTTTTTGTAGAAATCTATTGTCTTTTCATATTCCTCTGTGCTGCTGCACTTCATTGATACGTGATGTATACCTTTTATTAAGCTCATTGTTTTTCTCCCTTAAATTTTTTTGAGCTGTTTTGTGATTTATAGTGATTTCAGCTACTTTTTCCCACAATTTTTCCGGCTTTTGGGCTGAATTTTAGGAGCTGTTTTGGAGATTTCTGCGGTTTCAGCTACTTTTTCCCACAACTTTTCCGGCTTTTGAGCTGAATTCTAGGAGCTGTTTTAGAGATTTCTGCAGTTTCAGCTACTTTTCTCGCAATTTTTCCGGCTTTTGGGCTGAATTTTGGGTGCTGTTTTAAAAGTTTTATAGATTACAGCTCCCCAGGGTCTGCCTACTATGCTATCAACCTATGGCTATTATACATTATGCCAATTTAGTCCTACTTAGTAAAATGATGTGATGGTCAAAAGGTATCCAATTCAGGATCCCTTAAATCATATTATATCTATAAAATTTTCTATTGTCCATATATACAGACGATTATGATTGCGGCCACGCAGCTATGATGGCACTGAACAATTACGAAATTTATTTGCAAATTCGTACGCTTCATTATACTATATACTCATAGTATCAGAAAATAAGTACAATCTACAGGAGGATTATCATGATAATAAAAAACGGCATTGTAGCAGACCCTGCATCAGGTCTCTACGAACAGATGGATATACTTGTAAAAGATGGAAAAATAGTAAAAATAGCACCTGACATCTCATGTGCGTCAGACGCTGCTGCAACTGAAAAAGAAGAAATAATAGATGCATCCGGAATGATTGTCGGACCGGGACTTATCGACACACATGTGCATTTCCGTGATCCGGGCTTCACATACAAGGAGGATATCCACACCGGTTCCCTGGCTGCCGCAAAGGGTGGCTTCACAACTGTCGTGTGCATGGCAAACACAAAGCCTACAGTGGACAATGTGGATACTCTAAAGGACAACCTCACACGTGGAAAGCAGGAAAAAATCCGTATGTATCAGGCCGCTGCAATATCGCACTCCCTCAAAGGACAGGATGAGGTTGACATGGCAGCTTTAAAGGAAGCCGGAGCATGTGGCTTTACCGATGACGGCATTCCGCTTACAAATGCTGCTTTCTGCTACAGAGCCATGCAAAATGCTGCAAAGCTGGATATGCCGATAAGTCTCCATGAGGAGGACCCTGCATTTATCAAAAACAACGGCATCAACCATGGAAAAGTATCTGACGCTCTCGGTATCTACGGCTCACCATCCATCGCTGAGGAAGCCCTTGTCGCAAGAGACTGTCTGCTTGCGCTGCGCAGTGGCGCCGACGTTGTGATACAGCACATCAGCTCCGGTGTATCTGTTGATATAGTCCGCACCTACAAAAAGCTTGGTGCAAGGCTCCATGCCGAGGCCACTCCTCATCACTTCACGCTGACTGAGGATGCTGTCTTAGAGCACGGCACCCTTGCCAAGATGAATCCGCCTCTTCGCACTGAAGCAGACCGTCAAAAGATTATAGAGGGACTTATCGATGGCACAATAGACCTTATCGCAACAGATCATGCGCCTCACAGCGCCGAGGAAAAATCAAAGCCTGTAACCGAAGCTCCAAGCGGTATCATCGGTCTTGAGACATCTCTTGCTCTTGGTATCACAAGCCTTGTCAAACCGGGCCATCTGAGCATGCTTGAGCTTTTGGAAAAGATGACTATCAATCCTGCCAGGCTGTACCACATGCCTTACGGTACTATCTCAGAGGGTGCTGCTGCAGATTTTGTCATCTTTGATCCTGACGAAAAATGGGTACCATGCGAATATGCATCAAAGTCATCAAACACACCTTTTACCGGCATGGAACTGACCGGTAAGGTTAAGTACACCGTATGCGGTGGAAATGTGATTTATTCGGATAAATAAATTGTGTATGCACTATTAAAAAAGCAGATTGTGAACGCATGTGTTCACAATCTGCTTTTTTCTACTTCTCCACCAGCTCCAGGCAGTCTCCATAGTGCCTCTGCAGTGACTTTAAGTCCATAATCATCACATAAAATACTCTACCATTGTGCACTGAATCCACTATCCTGTCATGATCGAGCACTGAAATATATGTGCCGTCTGCTTTTTTCATATGAAAGAAAATATAATCATTTGAGTGTCCTCCGTTAATCTGCGACCATATGCTTTTTTGACAGCTTTCCTGTTCATCCGGACGTATCAGATTACAGAAGCTCTTACCTGTATATGCAAGCAGCTCGTCCATATTTTTACAGCCTGTAAGCCTAAGCAGCTCATTGTTTGCAAGCAGGATCTCATCATTTTCTTTATCTGCCCTGTAAACAATGAACGCTCCCGGCATATTGTCAATAATATCCTTCACGGCAAATCCAAGCTTCGCACGGCTCTTTATACGCTCCCCCTCACGGTATGCCATGCAGCCGTTCTTCCCACGCATTTTCACCTCATAAAGTGCCATATCCGCACACCGCATGAGCTGTGAACGGTCATCAGCCAAAACAGGATACTCCGCAAAGCCCAGTGAAATGGTAAATGTATGTTCTTCACCTTTACAATAAAATTTCTTGGTTTCTCCTGTAAACTTCTTAAGAAAAGGCTTAACCTCCTCTACCGTGCAATCCGGCATAAAAATGCTAAACTCATCGCCTCCGTTTCTGCCTAGTATAACATCCTTTGAAAAATATTGCTTCATGCTCTCTGCAAGCTTCTGCAGTGCACCATCACCTGCCGCATGTCCATACACATCGTTGACCAGCTTGAAATCGTCAATATCAAGCATTGCCACAACACAATGCTTTTGCGGATTCTGTCTCATATATTGCTCAACCTGCTCATCAAAACCGTGCCTGTTGTAGATACCGGTCAGTGCATCGGTCACAGCCAGTCTCTTGAAATTCTTCCTGTTCTCATTGATTGAAATCAACGCTGCTGTAAGCCCTGCCAAAAGCAGGACAATAACTCCACCTCCGATGAACAGATATAGCAGATATCTGTTATTGTAAAACCCACTCTTGGGTAAAATCTCAAGCCTCCACTTGTATCCATACACGTTAAAGTCATATATCACCGGATCGTTCAACTCTTCCTTTGAACCGTAAACCCACTCATACGTATCATCCCACGGCGAAGCAAACTTCTGCAGACTGTACTTATATCCAAAACTGGAAAGAGCCTCTACAGATTCAGAAAAAATTTCCGGAACTTTCAGTATAACAATTGTGAAGCCCCAAAAGCTCTTCTGACCATTTTCATCCTCCAAATAAACCGGATTGCGCACTGCTATACCATATCCGCCCTGCTTCAGCTCCAATGGTCCCTGCATAATTACAGTGTCATTATCCCTCGCATAGCGCGAAATCTCTCCCCTGTCACTATCATTTATCAGATCAATCTTACTGGATTCATTACTCTCCTCCGGATATATTTCAGTCACAACTCCATTCGGTGCTATCTGTATACTCTGAATCGAATCGTCCATCATATTTGCTGCAATATCATAAAACCTATTTATATTTCCATCACCACTTATGACAACCTGCTTTAAGCTATCGGTAACTCCTATTCCCTCCATAAGCTCGCCATATATACGCTCCGTATATGTCATCGCATTGAGCTTTGCATTTGTCCTGTTCTGCTGTTCCTGACTCTTGCCGACTACATATATAGCGCCGATTAACGCACACATGCCCAATATAAATACCACTGCCGGAATAATGAATCTCTTTTTTAGCTTTTTCATTTGTATCACTTTCTAAAATCAATGTCTATCTGTTCTATATGATTTTAATATTATAGCTTTACGATAAGAAAATGTCTATAAATTTACTTAGTTCATATCAATATTTTTCAGTTGCTCACCCGCTCGAGGAGGCAAATACTTTCAACGGTATTACCTTTTTCCCACAAGAGCCGCCTTACCTCTTGTCCATCACGATATATCGGAAAATTAAACTCTATCGACTTCAAAGGCATCTCTGACTCTCCATTAGGATATATCTGAATTTCCTTTATTAGATAAGTTATAAGATTTTTCTTTTCCTCGTCACTTATTATATCATAGAGCTTTCCGAAATTCAGCATAAGCTTGTAAATATTGTCCAGAGTGATTGCTTCCATTTCGATAGAACTTCTTCTCAGCTTTGCATCTTCAATCCGTTCTTCCAACTCGACAATCGTATCATACAATCCATCAAGCCTTAATGTCATGTCGTGGATTTTTCTTTCTCTGAAACGAGCATCAATAGGCAGATTATCAATCTCTCGCTCCAGACGAGCTTTATTCAAATCTACTTCTTTCAGCTTGCTCTCATAATTGGCAAGTTCCTTATCAATAGCAGTGGTATCAGTCTGTACGCCAATACGCTTTTCTATCTCTTTTGCAAAATATTTATCACTTACCAATTCTTTAACAGCTTCAATTACAAGTGGTTCAATGTCTGTTTTTCTAAGCGATGCCTTGTAATCACAATGATGCCCTCGCTCCTGCTTGTTCCTACCGCAGATATAATAGTAAACTTCTTTGTATGTGCCATCTTTATTCGTCCACGCATGTTTATTCGTATACATTGAGCTTCCACAAATAGGACACTTTAATATTCCCGTCAACAGATGCGACCTGTCCTTACCTATTTTGGACGGCTGCTTAATTCCTGTTGCCATACGTTTTGTGTGAGCTTTTTGCCATAATTCTTCGCTAACTATTCCTTCGTGTTGTCCATCTTCCAGAATATAATCATCTGTATGAACCTGCTTATATTCATTTTTTGTGCCTTTTACCTTTTCTCGTGTTCTTCTGCCATAAGCAATCTTACCACAATAAACAGGATTATCTAATATCAACCTTATGAAATGGCTGCTCCATGTTTCTAACGTTCCATTCTGACGAGGTATCTTTTTTATTCCTTGCAGATTAAGATATTTTGCTACTCCGCCAAGCCCTACGTCTGAATTGGCAAACTTATCAAATATAATTCGGATTGCTTCAGCTTCGGTTTCTTCTATTAAGAGCTGATTGTCTTTCAGATAATATCCATACGGAGCAAAACCGCCGTTCCAACCTCCCTGTCTTGCTTTTTCTCTGCGTCCGTTCATTGTCTGTTCAATGATATTTTCTCTTTCAATTTCTGCAACCGCAGATAATACAGAAATTAAAAGTTTTCCGCTTGTCTGTGATGAGTCAATACCTTCCTCAATACAAATAAGATTTATTCCATACGACTGCACAAACTCCAATGAATTTAGAATATCTGCTGCGTTTCTTCCAAATCGTGAAAGTTTATAGACCAGAATATAATCTATCTCCAATCCGTTCTTTATATCGGAAAGCATCTTCTTAAAAGCAGGTCTCCCCTCAATAGATTTTCCCGATTTACCCGCATCTTCATATATACCAACAATCTCCATTTCCTCTCTGTCAGCAAATCGTTTCAGGCTATTCTTCTGCCCTTCAAGGCTATATCCGTCCACCTGCATTTCAGTACTTACTCTCGGATATAGGACACATTTCTTTCCTTCTCTGTTCATCGTACCACCTCCATAAATTTATAGGGAAATGTGATATGTAAGGCTGCGTAACCTACGCAGCACAATCTAATTCCTGCAAAACAGTCTTTCCGTATTTTTCAACTATCTGCACCATAACATTGATAAAAGAATTGAATATTTCGGTTTCATCTTTCAACTGTTCGTTTTTCAGTTCTGTATTTTGAATAAAATTTTCATTTCCCATAAACGAATACCTCCGCTAAAGCTAAAACGGCTGTACCTCTAAATTATAAAAATACAGCCGCCATTTTACCAATGTGCAAATATATCCCTCATACCTGCTTTACACATTTTTTCATATTTTTTTAAGTGCAACACTAATGGCAAGAGCCTTGTCAACTCTTGCCATTATGTTATCGGGCATCATTCCCATATACTGTTTTAACCTCTGCTTATCAATCGTCCGTATCTGCTCAAGCAGGATAATAGAGTCCTTGTCAAGCCCTTCATAATTACTTACTGCGGTATGTGTGGGCAACTTTGCTTTTGTGTGTACTCGGCTCGTAATTGCTGCAATGATTACCGTCGGACTGTGCTTGTTTCCTATATCATTGGAAATGATAAGTACAGGTCTTGTGCCGCCTTGTTCTGAGCCGATAATGGGGTTAAGCTCTGCGTAGTAAATGTCGCCACGCTTAATAATTCTTTCCATTGTGTTTGACCTCCCATCTGGATTCAGGCAGATTAGTTCTGCCTATGTAGGCAGCCAAACAAAAGGAAGTATTTAAGGTCGGAAGAATATTAACAATATCTCTGTTCTTATGACCTCCTTTCGTTTGGCTGATATGATAGAAGCATTTCAATTTGTCCTCGACACCCCGAAATGCTATGGGAAGTCGCCAAACGGTCAGCAGCGAACTGACGCCACGGGAGTTCCACCCCAACTGTCGTTCTGACAGAGCCGCCCTCATTGCCTGCGACGTTTTTTTCACGCTCGGACTGTGACTGGACGGGAGTACCATTATTCTCTTTGTGGGTCATGGCGAAATCGGGAGCTGCCCGATATTTTGAGTCGGTAAAGACTGGCTCACCACCTTTCATCGCTCGCTGCCATTTGGCAGGTCATGGCGTACCGCTGCACACGCTTATGCTCATCACAATCACAAAGAGGAAGTATTTGGCGAATGAGTATTCGGTTGTCAAGGAGCAATCCCGTTTTCGCCACACAAAGGAAAACAGGGCAAGAGTTTTTTGTCCTCTCACCCTGTAGCCCGTGGGAATATTCAATTTTCCCCTCTACTCAAATAACTTTTTTAATTTTTCTTTGAGCCTATCCATTCTTCTGTAAACTGCTTTTTCAGTAATATCCAGATACACCGCAATTTCACGGGTTGAATATCCTTGTATCTTCATCAAAGCAATCTGCAATGTAAGCCTGTCCACCTTAATCAAAACTTGATAGAGGTGCTGGTTTTCGATACTGTCCAGAAAATCCTCAACCGTTTTGACTTCGGGCTGTGTAGTATCTTCAACAAGCTCGTCAAGATATGTACCTGTTTCCTGCACTCGCTGATAATACCGTCTGTCTGAATTAAAAATCGTCCAATCGTGAACACGGAGCTTTTCTATATCGTCCTCATTAACCCCCAAGCTCCGTAACTGTTTTTCCTCGGCTTCTTTCCAGAGCCGCCATTTCTTTTCTTCTTTGGCTTTGTTGTATGCCATATTGTTTCCTCCAATCTGAATTTTTTTGAAAATCCAGATTGGCAGGCGGTGAACGGCAACCAACGCAAGAAATAGCCTTGTTTTGTGTTAAGACATCTTTCGACAAACAAAAAGCCGCAAAGGTACTAAGACCTCTACGGCAATGAGCGTAAACATATCTATAATCAAGAGATGTAATCTCTGCTTGTAAAATGTAAGAGTGCCACGAGTAAGTGATGATTTTTTCTAAAAGATAATCTTCACTCCACTGTGACACTCCGTAAATAGTAGCTGCTTCTGATGAGCAGCATTGCGGTCATATGCGACCATCGCATAAAAAATCCCTCCAAACTCGAAAACGGGTTCAGAGGGAAGTTAAATTTTCATCTGGGCATGTTTATACTGCCCACCAAAGCACCGTTTTTTTATTTGATGGGCTTGCTTCATATTGATTTTAAAGCTTATCTTACTTGATGTTTTGAAAATGCCTTATGGGAAATGATTGAACCTATTACTACTAAAGCAATCGCAACAGGAATAGACCATACTGCATAAAGCATACCATTGTGCATTTGTTCAACAGACATTATGGAAATATACTGTGAATAGAAAAGGGGCATCAGCACAATAATTCGATATAATGCACTTGTTTCAGAGATAGGAAGCATTATCGGTATCACATGAATAGCTGCTGAAATTACAAACGCTATCATTTGACTTTTACAAACAGCAGACAGAATTAAAACTATTCCTGTTACACTGATTGCACTCATAAACGCCAACAGGATTTGATACTTTAATACTGTTCCGCAAGTAATATTAAATGGAATATACCCTTCTAAAAAATCTATTGGAGCAAAAAGGATAGAGCAGTCCAGCCCCTCTGTTCCATAAATAGCAACCGCAATAAGCAAATTGAAAATAACAACCAAAGTCGTTATGAAAACGGCTGAAAGTAAACTTGCTAATACTTTTGCCGTGGCACATTTTGTCTTTCCGTATTTACTTGTCAAAATAATGTTATCCACTCCACCATACTCGCCAGAGAAAACAGGAGCAATTAGCAAAATAATTACTAATGAAAGGACAATAAAAATCTTCGCCATATTTTGGCTTGTACTAAGCCAACCGTTTACATACCCAACTTTTATTTCTTTATCGCCAAATACATCAGCTACGCTTAACCCGTTCCAACTACCATCTATATCAGCAAAATGGGAGAATACAGAAGACTGCAAAGCATTTTGATAAATGTATTTTGCGTTCATTCCATGTAAATCTTGAGTAGGCTTAAACTCAGACATCATCTGCTGTACTTTATTGTCAGTTAACTTTCCCTCATACTTCAATGCAATTTGCTTATCAATTTCAACCGCAGCTTTTCCAGTTTCCTCTGTACCGTTTCCGTCAAATGCGTACATACTGTGAAGCGTGGAAAAAGACAGTATCAAGGACAATAGTAATACGGCAGCAACAGAAATAACCGCAAAGCGTTTTGTCAATATTTTTCGTAATTCAAACTTAATTAGATTTTTCATTATTCGTTCACTCCTTTAAAATAGAATAGATACAAATCCTCTAATGTAGGTTCTACTTTTATCGCATTTTCCATAGGCGACTGTTCAGAAATCACACGCAGAACCGTACAATTATTTTCAATGTTTCGCAAATTGCTTATATTCAGAGTTTCAGAATATTGCTCCGCACGACTGGTCGGAACTGTACATTCCCATACCTGTCCGTCAATTTCTGTGGTAATTTCCTGCGTTTTTCCAAAATGGAGAATCTGACCGTCTTTCATCATAATAATGTCCTCAGCAATAAACTCGACATCAGAAACAATGTGCGTAGAGAGAATAACTATTCTATCTTTAGAAAATGCACTAATCAGATTACGAAAACGGACACGCTCTTTTGGGTCAAGACCTGCTGTCGGCTCATCTAAAATTAAGATGCGTGGATTATTCAACATCGCCTGTGCAATACCTAAACGTTGTTTCATACCACCAGAGAAAGTTTTGATTTTGAGGTTTCTTTTCTCTGCTAAGTCAACAGCTTCCAACAATTCTGTTGCTTTCTTATGAGCTTGTTTTTCACTCAGTCCTTTTAATGCCGCAACATACATAAGGAAATCCCAAGCTGTAAAATCTGGATAATATCCAAACTGTTGCGGTAAATATCCCAATAAATTACGGTACTTCTCCCCGAGTACAGATATGTTTTTCCCGTCCAAAGTAATTTTCCCAGAGGTCGGTGTCTGAATATCGCAGAGTAACCGCATAAGGGTAGTTTTTCCCGCACCATTTGCACCAAGCAAACCGTAAACGCCATTTGATAATGAGAGGTTCAAATGGTTTACGGCTGTTTTTGAGCCATATTGCTTTGTTAGTTGAATTGCTTTAAGTTCCATATCAAAAACTCCTTTCGTCTTAGGGAGCAAAAAAATACTCTCCATGTGTTTACATAGAGAGTATAGAATGCAATTTTCTACTTTTTATCTACTAATCGAGAGATTTGAAAAAAGCAGTCACTTTTGCTCCGATTGAGCAATTTTCAATTTTCAGATAACCACCGTGATGTTCACATAAAATTTTACAGATATACAGCCCAAGTCCGAAATGCTCAGAGTGATTTTCTTCTTCCGTAAAATATGGATTGGTTGCTTTGCTTAAAATATTTTTTGAAAAGCCACATCCATTGTCTGAAACAGAGAGATAAAAACCATCATTATTACTTGTGTAAGTGATGTTTACCTTTGATGTTGCGTATCGGATTGCATTTGAAATCAAATTATTATTAACTTGTGAAACAAAAGTATAATCAATGCCAATAGGAATATCGGAAATGTTATTTTGAATAGAAAGAGTTTTTCCACTTTGCTCACACAAAATTCTTGCACTATCAGCTATTGCGGTCACATAACCGCTTATATTAGACTTGTCACTTATGGGTTGAGCATCTTCTAAACGACGCAAGTGGCTCATACTATCAACATATCTTTCCAAACGGAAAATATGTTTTCCCATTGTTACAGCGGTGCTTTTGGTTATTGGGTCATGGTTGGACTGTAAAATTTCATTATACCCTTTTAATACGGTAAGTGGAGTACGTAAATCGTGAGCAAAAGCAGCATTAAGTTGTTTTCGTTCTTCCATTTGCCGCCACATTTCAGAGAAATTATTAGCAAGGGTAAAACGCATTGTTTCAAATGATGAACACAATTCTCCTAATTCATCTTTGCTGTCATATTTAATTGAGAAGTTTAAATTATTATTAGAAATCATTTCAGAAGCGGCTTTTAATTCTGTAAGCGGTTTTTTTAACTTGTTTCTATAGAATAACAAGGTCGCCGTAATAATACATAACGCTGAATAAATCGGAGTTGCAATTATTGGGGCAACTTCACATATTGAAAGTAACCGTTGGTCTTTTTCAGACATTGCAACAGGTGCAACTCCAATATAATTGCCATCACCGAGTCTTTCTCCATTTTCATTTGTTAAATAATATTTTTCTCCTGTTGGGGGATATTTGCTTTCAATCGTTTTTGTAGCATTATTGCACAAAGTAGCTGTTCCTGCACTTAATAGAATGGCAAGAATTACAAACGCTGAGATATAAAGTATTATACTTTTTCGCAATGACAGGTTACACCACATTTTCTTTATCTTATCCACTTATATCCACACCCCCAAACTGTTTCAATATAAGATTTATTTGTGTATGCTGCAATTTTTGTTCGTATTCTGCGAATATGCTCGGCAACAACACTACTATCTCCCTCACTGTCATATCCCCAAACTCTTTCATAAATTCTCTCTTTATCAAAAACTTGTCCTGCGTTTTGAGATAATAACTCAACAATGTCAAATTCTTTTTTTACAAGACCAATAGGTTGGTTCTGTATATAAACAGTTCTTTCAGAGTAGTCAATTAAAAGTTCTCCTGAAAACTTAACTTTTGTATTCGTTTGATGTCGTTCTTCTCTTCTTAAATGTGCTTGCACTCTGGCTTCAAGTTCAACAAGAGAAAACGGCTTAACAATATAATCATCACCACCTACGGAAAATCCTTGTACCTTATCATTTTCTTCAATACGGGCAGTTAAAAAGAGTATAGGGCAAGAAACATAATCCCTAATTTTCTTGCAGACTTCCATCCCATCAAGCTTCGGCATATTTATATCTAATAAGATTATATCTGGTTGTAATTCTGCTAATTTGAGGGTTTCTACTCCATTATAAGCAGAAAAGACCTCATAGCCCTTGCTTCTAAAAAATCCTGTAAGCATTTCAACTATATCAACTTCATCATCGGAAATTAAAATCCTGTACCTCACATATAACACCTCCATAATAAACACTAACGAAAAATTTTCAATTTTTCATCAACTTTTTTCTTGCATCAGCAGGCTTTTCAGCATTTTTCGGAATAAGCCACACACGGTTAATATTCATAACCCCCTCAATACGGTTTCCTTTACAAAGTCTTTGTACCCATCTTAACGATACGTTCCACTTTTCAGCGGCTTCCTGTGCTGTCATATATTCAAACATATCTGACCTCCTAAGGTGTACTGTATATATTATAGCCGTTTGAACGAACAGTATCAAGTGTGCAATTATGAACTTTGACCGCTTGTAATAAGAGATTTTATATCCTAATATCAGAGATTTCAAATCGTTCTATAAGAACTCACATTTCTGTAAAATATAATAGTAGCATTTTGCAGATACAAGGTGGTGAGTTTATGGACACAAGAAACAATGATTTTGACTTCGATTTTACACCGATAGGACAGGCAATCAAGAAAGCAAGGACAGCAAAAGGTATGACCAGAGAGCAGCTTGCTCGTATTGTAGATTATGACCCAAGACATCTTCAAGCGATTGAAAATGAGGGACAAAAGCCAAGTCTGGAGCTGCTCATTCAGCTTGTGACAATGTTCGGTGTATCGGTTGATGAATACATATTCCCAGATAATGATGTCAAAAGAAGTTCCGTCCGCAGACGCTTAGACGCAGAACTCGACAAACTAAACGATAAAGAGCTGTCCGTAGTTGAAGCAACCGTCGGAGGACTATGTAAGGCAAAAGAGCCAGAGGAATAAACCTCTGGTTTTTCTTTTGCCCATTCTTAATAGGCAGGAACACCGTAACCATAGATGGAGCTGCTTCCAACCGTATATTGCTTTTGCCTGCAAGCGTCGCCAGAATTACCCTCCACAGTATAAACGACACCGTTTTCGCATTTCTCCACAATGCCTACATGGTCGGTTTCTCCGTCGCCTTCCCAATCAAAGAAAATAATATCGCCTGCCTGCGGCTCGTAGTTTCGGTCTTTCCATTGTCCGTTACCCTTAAACCAATTTGAGCCGTCCACGCAGCCTGCGAATTTCAGGATAATCCCGCTTTCAATATAACCACATTGGTCGGCACACCAAGACACAAAGCAGGCACACCATTCCACACGCCCCTCAAAGCCGTACCAACTCCAATAAGGCTGACCTCCCTCATTGCCGAGCTGCGTCAAGGCAACCTCTACAATGGCTTGGTTGCCGCCGCTTGTAAATCCCCGTCCATACGGATAATAGCGTAACACATGGGCGGGGTACTGTGTGTCGCCGTACTTTTCCCACCCTAACCGCTGTGCCTGCATGGTGGAAAATTCTACCGCATTGGCATAGGAATAACCGCCGTAGTTGGTTTTTGCCCATGAGATATACCCATTGCCAAAGTTATAGCCCTGCAAGGCAAGCTTGATACGCTCCATGTCAATCGGGTTTTCCACCTCGGCAGAGATAAGGGCGGCTTTCAGCTCCTGTACGCCGCACTGGATGGAATACTCTGGGTCTTGTATCCCGTTCGGCTCATGGGGATACCTTGTGTTAAAGCTGCCCTCCGCCGCCTGCATCGGGTCAAGTCCACACCCGCCAGACTCCTGCATCATCACCGCCTTGATAAGCTCCACATATTCGGGAATACCGTACTGTTTGGCATATTTCTGTATCAAAGGCTCATAGGCTTCCACCTCTGCACTGACAGGGGTATAGGCGTTGCTCCCGCTTCCGCCGCCAAACAGGGAAACAGCACAGCCGAGCAGGACAACAATGAGAATAATCACAACTGCAATCCAACCACCTGCAATTAAAGCGGAAATCAGAGCTTTTGTTCCTGCAATAATCGCCTTGACCGCAGCTATAGTGGCTCTGACCGTAGCTTTTGTTGCTTCAGCGGTTGCCTTTGCGGTGGCTTTTGCCGCCTGTGCCGCCTTTTGGGCAGTTTTCGCAGAAGCCTTTGCCGCTACCTGTGCTGTTTTTACCGAGGTTTCCGTCGTTTTGATTGCCGCCTTAGAAGTTGCCTGTGCTGTTTTAATTCCCTTTTCGGTAGTCTTTACCGTTCCCTTAGCAGTTGCTTTCACCGCTTTTTCTGTATTTCGGGCTGTGGTCTTAATCATTTTTTGCCCCTGCTGTCGGGTCTTTATCAACTGCGATTTTGCTGTCTGGGAAACATCGGGGGCAGAGGAACGGCTTGCAGCCCCGTGACGGATCTGCAAGCCGTGTTGTTCTGACATATTCTGTGCTGCTTTCTGTTCTGCGGCTTTGACAGCCCGACTTTGCTTGAAATCGGTTATTTTATCTTTTGCCTTACCGATATTCTCCTGCGTTGTCTTGACTGCCTTTTGCCCCTGCTTATTGAACTGGTGGATACCTTCGTCCTTTACGCGGTCTGCCGCATAAGAAATCCTGTCAGCAACATACTCAGTGGCAGAGTTTTCATCAGCGTAGTATCCCTGTTCTGCCCTTTCCTTTATCCCCACATAGGCAGACTTCATACGCTCACTGGCTATGGCGGCTTTATCTATGGTCTTTATTGTACCTTTGACCGCATCTCTGGTTTTTATATCAGCCATAGAAAACCTCCTTTCCCAGAGGATTTGCGTTCAAATCAGCCGACCTTTTTTGCCACAACAACGAGCCTGCCGTTCTGTGCGGAGTATTCGCAGGTGGAAAAGGTAATGAGCCTGTCGCCGTATTCAGCGGTCACACCTGTATCATACAAAGCAAGCTCCTTGCACTTCCCGACATAGGAATTAAATTCTTCCTCATTCTCCGCATCAACAAAGTCGTAGTATCGGAAGCCCTCAGAACTGTACGCCACAGTCTTAAATATAGCGACGATTTCATACTCTGCCTGCTCTGTGAGGGTATCAAACTGAATATTCTTGTGTTCCTCATAAAAGCTCTTGGACTTGTAATCCTCCAACGCTCCAAACATCTTGCCGCCCTTAATGTGATGACCGTAGATAACCAGATTGTCACTTTCAGCAATATCGCAATTCTCCTGCACATAAGGCGTTCCTAAATCGCTGTACTCTTTTTCAAAATTGTGCTTCAGATAAAAATTCGGATTGTTCCCACTCTGCATCACAGGATAATTGATTGTCGTGCCGGCAATGGAAATCCAACCGACCATATCCTCATTCTGTAAATACAATTCCTGATACTTGGCAAGCACATCTTCCCCCTCGCTGACAGGGGCATCGTCTGGCACGGTTTCATCCGTGGGAGCCTGCTCTACCATCTCGGCAATCTCCTCAAAGGCTTCCGTCTGCTCGTCCACCTCTGCATAGTAATGATAAATGCGGAAGCCGCAAAAAGCCGCCGTACCTAACAGGCACACGGCGGCTACAACACAGATAATAGATTTATAATTCTTCATAGGCTTTTCCTTTCTTATCTTGAAATTTCCGTCTGTTTTCTGGGAGCAGGAAGCTCCCTGCAATATTCGGGGTATCTGACCTTGATACCCTCCATAAAGTAGGGAGCAAACTCACAGCAAAACAACTCCTCTGGCGTGAAATACCGTTCCCGCCCTTCCTCTGCATACCCGTTCCAAAAGTTAAAAGCAAGATGGCAGACCTTGACTGTTCCGCTTGTCTGCCAGCCGCCGTGTATACCCTCTGGCTCGATGCAGTCCTCCTTGAAATTGAACATCTGGTTGATGTTCGCCCTCGTTTCCGAAGCGATACCCATCACATAGAAAAATGCCCTGTGATAACAGTCGTTCACTCTGCATTTCATCATATTTTCCAGAAAGAAATCACGGTGAGCCGTATCACGGAATTTAATATCAGCCATAAAAGACCTCCTTTCTTAGACCTCACCGAACTTGGTCGTCATCAACTTGTAAAGCTCGGTATTGCGTGGGAACTTGTTTACAAATGGTACAAGAGAGCTGCCAACTTTGAGTAATCCCTGTCCTGCACCGACATTCGTGATATAGCTCATCTGAAGGTCGGAGATATTAAGGAGCTTGGCAAGCTCAAGTCTGTCCGTAGATGCTTGGTTAAGCATAATGATAAATTCGCTGTTAGCAAGCATCGTCCTTGCCGTATGGCTCTGCAAAAGGTCGTCCACATTCTGCGTAATACCTGTACAGTACGCACCATATTTACGCACACGCTTCCAGAGGATAAAGAGGAAGTTTGCAGAGTATTCGTGCTGAAAGAGCAAATAGATTTCATCAATGAAAATAAAGGTATTTCTGCCTTTGGCTCTGTTCTGCGTGATACGGTTTAAGATACTGTCAAGCACCACAAGCATACCGATAGGCTGTAACTGCTTACCCAAATCCAGAATGTCATAGCAGATAAGGCGGCTGTGGGTATCCACATTGGTATGCTTGGCAAAGGTGTTGAGAGAGCCATCTGTAAATAATTCGATAGCAAGGGCGATTTCCTGTGCTTCTGGCTCATTCTGTTTTAACAGTTCCTCACGGAAGTCCTGCAAGGTGGGCGGCGTTCCCATATAGTTGCCCTGCTGATAATAGCGGTACACGCTTGCCGTACAGCGGTCAATGATGGATTTCTGCTTTGCTCCCAAGTTCGTGCCGCCGATGAGCTGTTCGCAAAGGGATAAAATAAACTCCGATTTCAGAATGACAGGGTTTGCACCGTCACCATAATCGGAGTTCATATCCATAGCATTGATGTGATTTTCACTTGTCGCAGAGATATGAATGACTTCTCCCTTCATTGCTTTCACAAGCGGGGAATACTCACGCTCTGGGTCAATGATGATAATATCAGCGTTGGGATCGGTCAGAATGATATTCGTCATTTCTTCCTTTGCGGTAAAGGATTTTCCTGCACCCGACACACCGAGAATAAAGGAATTGCCGTTAAGGAGCTGCCTGCGGTTGGCGATAATCATATTTTTGCTGATAACATTCTGACCGTAATACACACCGTTTTCATGGTAGATTTCCTGCACACGGAACGGGATAAACACTGCAAGGCTCTCTGTTGTGAGGGTACGCAGGGCATCTATCTTCCGTACACCAAATGGCAGAGCTGTATTCAATCCGTCCATCTGCTGATATTTCAGCACCGCAAACTGGCACAAATGCTTTCTTGCGGTAGTCAAGAGAGCTTCTGTATCATTGTCGAGCTGCTCTTTGGAATCTGCCGTATGCACCATCGTCAGCACGGCAAACATCATTCTCTGGTCACGGATTGTCAAATCGTCCAGAAATTCCTTACTTTCCTTTCGCTGCTGTTCCAAATCATAGGGGATAACGGCTGAAAAATTGTTGTTCTGGTTCTGCTTCCTCTGCCAATTCGTAATGTTAGTTTCCACACCAAGCAGACGGTTTTCCACCTCCTGCACGGCTTCATCTGTGGGAACGGGGATAATGTCAACGGACAGCATCATATTCCTGTTCAACTCACAAAGCTCCGCCACCATACTGTCCTTGATATATGCCGCATACTCTCTGAGAAAAATCACACGCCCATATCTGTCCCCCATTCTGAAGCAGTCGCTCTCAAATTCAAAGGTATCAGGGCAGATAAAATCCTTGAAATCGTGACCTTTCCGCATCGTCTGGGTAATATCGAAGTGGAACGCTGTTTCTTCTCCTGTACGGTAGAAGTCGTGGAAGATACGCAGCTTGTCGCCTGCGTCCAGTTCCACACACTTCGACCCCAGACGGTTAAAGTGGGCGATAAGGTCAGCACCCACACGGGCAAAGTAGTTTCGGGCTTCCTCGATATTCTTCTTGCAGACAGATACGGTTACATACTTATCCTGTACGATGGAATTAGCCCCTGTCGCCTTATCCAAAAGCATTTTGTTGTATTCCTTGCGGTACTTATCCAGACCGTCATCAGCCATTGGGATTAAAATGGTCTGTTCAAAATCAGCTTTGTTCAAGCGACGGTTGTTGATAGTGATTTTCGTGGTCGCACCGCTGTCAAGGGAATTAAGAAGCTCCGAGTATTCAAGGAACATTGCTTCCTTATCCTCACGGCTTGCCACGGCATAGTTTATATCCTCAAACTTAAAGGTCTTTGCGTACTTGTTCCTGCCTACAAGAAATATGCCGTCCTCCCAGATTGTCTTAATCGGGATAACATTTTGTACCGACTTCGGCACAACAAACTTTTCCCTGTCCTGCTTGAACAGATTTTTAAGAGTTCTCAGCATTGTTTACCTCCTTGCTGCATTTCGCTTTTTTCTTTTTCGATTTCTTTGGTTTTGGTGTCCTGCCTTTCTGCTTTTTCCGTACTGTCGTCAACCCTTTTTCATAGGCTTCAATGGTTGGCTTCACCGTTTCATAATAAAGATTATCTGGCAGGAACATCAGCTTTTTCGGCATCAGAAATTCTGATTTAAGCCACGCCCAGACAAACTGCTCTGCGGTCATACCGTTGTATTTGATAAAGCCCATAGCCGCAAAGGGGAATGCACCTAAGATACAAACCCAACTGAGGGTTTCCGTTCCAAACCGTGGACGGAGAAGAAAATACAAACCCATCGCCACGCCGCAGGCAAGGACAGAAAAAATGAACTGTCTGAGTGACAGTCCAAAAAACATACTCTCCGTATAATTACGGATTTCCTTATTTATCTTTACTTCCAATCATAGCACCTCCCTTACAAGCCCATCATTTCTCTTACAACACGGTCTGCCATTTTGACCGCACCGACAAGGACGAGCATATTGAACACAAGTTCCCCGATATAGCTCCATACCATTGTAACCGCCGCCGCATCGGGATTGACCACAGGCGGAGAAGAAGCAAATAGGGAAAAGATAATGCAGGCAAGCACGATAACCGCACCTTCAAGGCATACAGCGGCATAGCTCTTAATGAAGCTCTTGCCGACGCTTTGGCTCGGCTCTCCCGCAAAAGCGGAAAGGGGTACGGGTGCTATGGCAGTATAGATATACAGCTTGAAAAACCTGCCATATACCGACATAATCATTATGAATGACAGCACCGTAATAAACAGTCCGCCTATCAGCGTGACCGCCCATAGCGGGATACTCTCAAAAAATCCGCAATCTTCAACGGCTGTCACGATTTCCTGCGGCAACACCGTCTGCTGTGCCGAGCCAAATCCTGCGGCATTCATAATCGTGGAAATCATACCCTGCACAATCTTAAACAGTGCCATCATCAGTTCTAATCCGTAGGTCACTGCACCTTTGGCAATGGCAAAGCGGATAAACAGCTTCAAAGCCTGCTCTGGTCGCTTGACTTCTGCAAAATTTCCGCAGGTACGCATCACACCCACAACAAAGAACAGCACGAGCAGGGCAAGTCCAATAGCCTGCACCGCACCGTGAATATCCACGATGACATTCCATATCGTGCCTCCCTTAAAGTTCTCTGGGGATTGGGTAATGAGCTGCCATATCTCGGCTAATTTCTCATTCCAAGTGTTTAGGGCGTTCTCTAAATTCTGTACCACCCAGTTATCAGACATTTGACCACCTCCTTGATGATATTAGATAACGGGAGCAGTTCCGCACTCGGCGGATCTGCTCCCGTTATCTTTTTGTGTCAGTCTGTTATCTTAGCCTGTGATAAGAGTCAAGATTTCTTTTGCGAAGGTAATGACAACGCCGCCTGCAAGGGTCAAAAATCCGTTAGCTCTCTGGGACGGGTCATGGGATTTGAGGGAAAGACCAATCTGCACGATACCAAAGCCGAGCATAATCATACCAACAGCCCTCACCAGACCGAAAATGAAATCGGACAGATTGTTGACTACCTGAATGGGGTCATTGGCAGCAAAGGCGGTTACGGAAGTACCAAGCACAAAGGTCATTGCCATAACAGCCATACAGTAATAGCGGAAGCCTTTCTTAACCTTTTTAGTCATCGGCAGCTTCGTGGTTTTCTTGTTCTCGTTCTTCTTAAAAAGTTTCATAGGGTAAATCCTCCTTATAAATTGAATATTTCTTCCAAGTCCTCATCGGACAGAAGCTCATAGGAAGTGCTGACAGCTTTCACGCTCACGGCGTTATCTGGAATATCACTGTCAAACACAAGGGTTGCGACAGCCTGCGTAGGCTCTCCGTGGATATACGGCGGTTGCCCTCCGTCAGCCGTCAGCTTCACATTCGGGTGCTTCAAAATGTCATACTTGAAGTCCATAACGGGGCGTTCTCCACGCACAAAAAGAAGTGCGTAACGGTTATCAAGCATACGCACTTCGTCTGGGGTCATCAGCTCACGCCCCGAAATCTGATAATTTGTTGAATAGTTACCACTCCGCCCAGAGCTTTTCCCGTAGGTGTTGGTATCAATGGTTTCCTTGCCCAAAAGCTCTGACACATATTTGTGGGTGCTTTGCTCGTTGCCGCCCAGATACAGAAACTCATCGCAGTTGCCGACAATGCTTTCCCCTTGCTTTTCAAAAAGGGCTTTGAGCTGTGCCAGATTTTGCAGGATAATGGATACCGATACCCCTCTGGAACGCATAACAGACAGGATTTTATCAAAGTCGTCGGGCAATGAAACATTCGCAAATTCGTCCATTATGAAATGGCAATGCACAGGCAGGCTTCCGCCGTACTTGTGGTCTGCTAGATAAAAAAGCTGCTGAAAGAGTTGGGTATAAAGGATACTGACAAGGAAGTTAAAACTCGTGTCGTTGTCTGGTATCAGAGCGAACAGAGCGACCTTCTTTTCTCCCAGACTTGGCAGGTCAAGCTCATCGGTGGCGGTAAGCCCTGCAAGGCTCTCCAGATTGAATTTTTCAAGCCTTGCGGCAAGGGTTATCTGGATACTCTTTAAGGTCTTTGCACTACCACTGTGGTAATCCCTGTAATACTTTAGGGCGATATGCTCTGGGTTTACCATTTCCAGACGGTCAAACAGCTCGTCCAGAGGGCTTACATAGCTGTCATCGTCCTCTCGGACTTCGCCTGCACGGAGCAGCTCCATAACCATCGGGAAATTCTGTTCGTCTGGCGGTGCTTCATATTTCAGATAGAACACCAGAGCCAGAAGCAGCATACTCGCCGCCGTATCCCAGAACGGGTCTTGCGACTGTGAGCCTTTCGGCGTGGTCGCCTTAAACAAGTTTGTTACCAACCTCTGAACATCGTTATCGTTCCGCAGATAGACAAAGGGATTGTAACAATGGCTGCGGTGCATATTGATAAGGTCAAGCACACGCACCTCATAGCCTTTGTTTTCCAACAGACCGCCGATGTCACGGACGATTTCGCCCTTTGGGTCGAGTATTACAAAAGATGTGTTGCACTGCATAGCATTTGGCTTGCAGAAAAACCTCGTTTTTCCCGCACCAGAACCGCCGCAGACTAAAATATTCAGATTCCTGCGGTGCTTTTTCCCGTCCAACCCGATACGGACATTCTGGGTCAAAAGCTTATTAGCTGACGGGTCTTTATCTCGGTACTTCTTATTCAAAGCACCTGCGTTGCCCCATTTCGCAGAGCCGTGTTCCTCACGCCTGCGATAATTCCTGCGTGTAGAGAAATAAACGCCGATGCCCATAGCGTAGGCAAGCAAAAAAATAAGGACAGTCTTTACGCTGTCCTCACACATCGTTATTTCAAGCGGATTGCCCATCGCCACGGGTATACCTCGGATAATCTCTACAAGACCGCCGCTGACATAGGGTGCTGTCAGCAGGGCAAGCCATACAACAGGAAGTATGCCGCAAACAGTAAGGATTAGGCTCGTTTTCTGGTCATCGTTCCTCATTACACCTGCAATGCACGACCTTAACCTTTTTTGTCGGAGCGTGTGCCACCTTACTTATCAGCTCGTCAACAGGCTCGGTGGGGCGTTCCTCCTGTAACTGCCTTGTACGCAGGGTGTTTAAGGCGTTGATGACGATATTCTTATCGTACTTATCAAGTGCGATATGGTATCGTTCCTCTCTCATAGTCTGCACCTCCGATTAGCGTTCCTGCTCTTTGTTCTTTGCAGGCTTGTTCTTCTCCATACTCTTATACATATCGCTCTGGATTTCGCCCAGAACATCACGCATCGTGCCAAGCTCTCCTTTGAACGCCTGCGTATCCATTTCCGCATACTCTCTGGGAAGTCTGGAAAAGTCAAAACCTCTGGTATCCACGCCGTAACGAGAGCTTACCATATAGGCAACGCAGAAGGAGTTGAAATCGGAAACATCACGGCTCTCGTTGTACTTAAAGTCATAGACCGCCGCCGACACTTCTTTTGCCATACTCACGAACAGCACTTCCTCGGAAAGCCCCTTCTTGACAAAAATGGTCTGCTGAGAGCTGTCATAATAGGCAGGCAGTTCAAGCTCATCGACAGGAACACAGGGTACAGGGCTTGCATCAATCAGAGCCGACACAAGCTCACGCATGGATTTCGGCTCCTGTTCCTGCTGCCTGTCCTTTGCCGAGGTTTCAGAAATGTCATAAACCACTTTGGCATTGTAGGAGATACCCTTTGTCCCGTCCTCACGGGTGTATTCCTTGCTCGGCTCAAGAATAATGATTTTTTGTGCATCCTTGTTCACATAGACACGGCTCGCTTTCCATTTGCTGTACTCTTTAAGCTGCGTTGCTTCGGGCATCTGTGCTGACACCAGAATAGCGTTAGCCACGGAGTAACGGTCAAAGCGACCCTGCACATCAAGATACTGACGGAAGCTGTCGCCGCTTGCCATCATTTCAAAGCAGGTATTGTCAATCAGCTCATAGGCTTCTTTCCGCTGTGCCTGCTTTGCGGCAGCCCATTCCTCTTTATCAAAAGGTCTGTTGCCGCCGCTGAATAGATCATAAATACTCATAGCTGTTTACCTCGTTTCTTTGGATTTTGGTTTCTTTTTCTTTCTCTGGGGCTGTTTATGCTCCGTTTTCCCGTTAGCACTTTTCGCCCTGTCGGAAGCTCCGCTTTTGTCCAGGGCGGAAGTGCCAATCTCTGCTTCCTGCTCCTTGCGGCTCTCCTTGATTTTCCGCAGTTCCTCTCTGACAGAAGGTTTCTCCTTAGTCATAGTAGCCCCCTCTGCGGACTTCTTTGGCTGCTCTGAGGTAGGCTCGGACTGAGGGGATTTTTCTGTCTTTGCCACCGAGGGGTTTGGGGCGTTTTCCTCCTTCTGGACGGGCTTGCCCATAAGCTCGTCAAGCAGCTTGTCTTTCTCCGCCTTTTCCTGCACACCAATCTCTGGCTCTGGCTGACCGTCCTTTGCATCTTTGGATTTCTCGGCTTCCGTCACAATAGAAGCGGTATCCACCGAAGCAAGATTAAAGCGTTCCACGATGCGGCTGATTTTCGATGCGTCCTCGGCACGGGCGATGACATCGACCTCCGCATTGTGGTCTTTGTTTTTCCTGTCTGTGAGGACACAGTAAAGCACACCGTATTTTTTTGCTTCCTGCGTGAACTTCTTTAAGTCGTCACTTTTGACGGTAAAGACTTTCAGCTCCTTGCCAGAACGGAGCATACTTGTCAGCCTTGCTTTGCCTTTGGTTTTCTTTTCTTCTTTGAGAATGGAATACAACAGGATAGCGATGTTCTTCGCACCTGCACCTGTGATTTTGGCAGCGACCTCAAAACCCTCCAAGCTCATTCGGACGATTTGTTCTGCCGCTTCGCCGCCTGTGTTCATTCTTCATCAGCTCCTTTCTTTGCTGTTCTTTTTCGTCTGCCCGTATCGTCTGCAATTTTTCTTTGAGGGTATCACTACGGGCAGCGATGCCCTCGCACATTCTGACCTCCTTTCGGATAATTTTCAGCCGTCCCGAAATATCGGAAAGCTCCGCCTTGACCGCTTCCTTTTCTTCACCGCTTATCCTGCGGGATTTGGAGTAAAGCTCCTTTCGCTTCTGAAGCAGGGCAGACATCTCCGTTTCCAGAGAGCCTTTATATGAACAAAGCTGCTCCGCCGTATCAATGTGATTGTGGCAAAGCAACCTTGTTTCCAGTGTGATGGCTTCCATCTTCATAAGGTCGTCCTTTAGGAGATAATGAAGCCGTGCATAATTTTGTTTTCTGCCTTTTGGCAGGATACCGAGCTTGTAGCAGTAATGGAGATACAGCCCACGCAAGCCGCCCATTTTCTTGGCGTTCTTCAATGAGCCTTTGACCCGATAGACCTTGACCTGCGGCTGTGGCTCTGAAAAGCTCTGGAATTTGACCGCATAGGAATTTTCGCTGATACGCTCCATAATCCTGTCATTGGTGTATTCCTCTCCGAGCTTATAAAGCCGCTTGGGTCTTTGCCAGCCCTTGCCTATAATCGTCCAATACTTGCGGTTGGGGTCAAAGTTTATGCGATAGCCCATTTCTGCCAACTGGCGGTCAAAGTCTTTCAGCGTAAATGATTTGCTGATAGCTTCATCCACCGCCTGTCTGGCAACATTATCCCTCGTGGGTCGCCCCTGCTTTTCGGCTTGGTAAAGGGCGTAGGGCTTTTTCTTACCGCTTGGGTGTTCGATGACAGACAGAGCATACTCACGGCAAAGCTCATCGGAACGCTGACGGAGCAGCCGCAGATTTGCTTTGTTGTCGTGGTAGTGCATACCGTCCGCAAAAGAAACAGAGTTCACGACAAAGTGATTATGCAGGCAATCGGTATTTAGGTGAGTGGCAACGATGACTTGAAATCTGTCGCCCCACATTCGCTCGGCAAGTTTAACGCCGACCTCGTGAGCCTGCTCTGGCGTAACCTCACCGTGCTTGAAGCTCTGGAAGCCGTGATAGCAGACAATCTCACTCGTGTCGCTCCATCCCGCTTTGGTAATCATCATTTCATCTCTGGCGGTGGTCGGGTCACAATTTACACCTGTGACAAAGAAACGCTGCTCGGTCTTATCCTTATTAGTAGCGTACTCCATTACATCGACCATCGCCTGCAGGTCGGCTTCGGTGTATTTGGGGTTGGCGGTCTTTTCGGGATTTTCGGCATAGTCGATTGGGTGGTCGAGCCTGCCACGCACATCCCATATCTCGCAGACCGCCATTACGATGACCTGCGTGGAAGCAGATACCTTTTGCGAATGTCAATCTGAAATTCGTGCCATTTCCTTGCTTCCACACGGAGCATCGGGGCATCCACAAAACCGAGGGCGTTTGCCTTAACCGCAAGCTGATTGATACGGTTGCCAATGGCGGACAGCTCACGCATCATTTTATAGAACTCTGGGTCGGGCTTCTCGCAGAGCTGATAGCCCCTTACCATTTCTCTTAAAAAGGCTTCTTTTGAGCGACCCGATTTCCGCACAAGCTCATTAAGGTGTTCGGCTTCCTCCTCAGTCAGACGGAAAAGTATCTGCACATTTCTTTTTCGCATTGTCCACTTCCTTTCTCTCGGAAAGTCTGTTTATCTGCAAGCAGCACATACACGCAATGCCGAACAGACCACCGAGCATTGTGCCGATAATGAAAAATAAGAACTCACTCATTCTTGAACTCCTTTCTGTTCTAACGGGGTATTAGGGGCTGACCCCTAACAAGCGAATTTGGCTAACCAAATTCAGTGCTTGGTAAGACATCTCATTCTTCGCAATCGTCCTCATACATACCCTCACTGCACACAGGGCAGAAGTACGGGCAGTCCGAACAATCTTCATTTTCCTGTAGTGTATTCTCGCCCGCACCGTCAAGACCGTCCTCTCTCTGCTCGGTAATATCGGCTTCACCGCAGACAAAATCATCATCGGTAAAGTTGATAAGGTCGGTATCGAACAGGATAATTTTTGTCTTTTCCTTTGCCTGTTCGGGGCTTTCCGCATAGACGCAAACGGTCTTTCGGTAATGGGCAGTAAGGGTTACATCATACTTTTTCAATGGTTCATTCCTCGCTTTCAGCATTAAATTTTGATTTGGTTTCGGTGTCTTTCTGGGGAAAAACTGCTATACAATCAACGGGCATCACTCCTTTCACGCTTGGGCATAGGTCTTGCAATTTTCAGATAGGACAACAAAAAATCGTTGAAGTCCTTGCCGACAGGCGGTGGATCATCAACGATTTTGTAGTCTTTCTGCAACAGTTCTTTCAAAGTAGCGGTACAAAGCCTGCCTACCTTATCATTATCCAGATGCAGAACTATGGTCTTAATTTGTGGATTGGCACTCAAAAAAGTTGTGAGAGCTATGGGGATTTTGCTGTCCTTCATCTCTTTCTTTGGCTGATACACGCCCGATAAAGAGAGGAAACTTTCCGATTTGTAGTCCTTGCCCTCGCATTTCAGATAAGTGGCATAGGACAGTAAATCAATAGCAGCTTCAAATAAATGCACGGTATCCGCAGGCTTCTTTGCCAGAAGTCGGAACGAATACTGCTTGTCGCTGCCCGATGCGTCCTGCTTGAAAGTGCTGCCGAGAGTGCCTCGCAGGGCAGCATATTTCGGTGTTCCGCTTTCATCTTTGCCGATAAAAACAGCATTGTGATAATCGGCACTCTCATAAAGCGTGCCGTCTGAGATACACTCCTGTATGAGCTGATAGTCAATACCACGCCCGAAAAGATACTGTATCACTCGGTTACAATCCTTATTTTTTGGCGGCAGGAGCAGGACTTTCGGTTTATCTTTCTTGGGAGCAGGGGGTGGCTTCCAGTCCGCCATCGTCTGTCCCGTGAGAATTTCCACGGCTTCTACGAAGTCATATTCCTTGACCTTGATGAGATAGTCGAGGGCAGAATAGCCGCCGAAACCTCTCGACCACCAATACCATTTGCCGTTGGAAATCTTTAAGCTGTCGTGTTCTGCTGTACAGTACACATTGCTTGTGCCTTTGACCTTAACGAGATTGCTCGGCTCAAACTCACGCAGATAGGATAACAGGTCAATCTGTCGTACCCGTTCAAGCACATCAGGGTCAATCTGCACATAGGGTCGGTTAGTTCTCAATGGATAAAATCACCTCCTGAAAATAGAAATAGCCGAGGGCTTTCGTTAAATGAAAACCTCTCGGCTATGTAAAATATAGTTCTTTTAGAATGAAAAAAGTATCCCTTTTTCTGTTGCGATATTATAAATCCATTTGTTACCCGTAGGGCTTACCAAATTACTAATATTCGCAATTTCCTTAATTGTTTTTTCTACAAACTCTGAATTATGCAACTTATAATTTTTTGCAAAGCAATCGCAGCACTCCTGCATTTTTGCATCGGCAGGTGGAAAAAGAGCCATTGGAACATCTTTTGCATCTAAACGACCCTTGATATTACCTCCCGATATTAGGCTTGCATTACCGTCACGCCCTTTACCTGCTATGAGAAAATAGAACGGCAAGGCTAATATAGCATCACAATTTGTATCGGCTACTCGCTTATAAAATGCTTTTATAATATCAAGTAAATCATCGGTAGTTAGGCAATCTTTATTTGTCGCCTTGTTCAAATCTATTGAAATAGCCTTTTCAATAGCTGCGTTACCTGCACTTGAAAAAGCTAAATGGTCATTTATCATAAGGACTTTGTCTAAATCATCTGACAAAGTTTTCCCGTCAATACTTGACCCTCGCTTATCGCCTGCAATAATTATACGGTTATTTTCTTTTATTCCAAAGATAACACTCACAAACTGTCACCTCCTTACTGATTTAAAAATCATACCACATTTTTATGAATTTTTCCACCTCTGCGGCTATGTAAAAGCGGCATCAGCTCCACGCCAATGCCGCCGTTCTCGGTTATAAAATTCCTGCCTTTTTGAGATACCCAACGCTGTCATAGCACCCTCTGAAATAGATTGCTTCCTGCTGCATATCGCTGAGCCTGTTCCGAAGCTCCAAAACTTCTATCAAAGCCTTACACTCCTGCTCGGATAAATCACTCGGCTTTTCCGTATCCAAAACTGCCATCACTTTGGGATACTCCTTGTAGAGTTCCTCTATCCTTTCCTCTGTGGAACGGTATTCTGGATTTTCTTTGGGCAGCTTTGCGATAACGGAGCTTAGATATTCAGCAAAGATGTTGCTATGCACATCAACAAAGGTTTCAAATCTGAAATTATCAAGCACACCTTTCACCTCCGATATTCTATAAATCTACACCTATTATACTTCCCAGAAATCAGCAATACAAATATGCAAACCGCATTATCTCTCCCGACTTGCACATTTTCTTTCGGGCTGTTCTTCTGTCTGCTCTGGCTCAGTATCCATAACGGAAGTATCTTTTTCATTTAGATTCAGCTCAATGTTAAGAGCGTTCAGCCGTTCTGTTTTTTCTTTCAGCTCATCTTCAAAGGCAAAGGGCTTCTTGATTTCCTCCTTTGCGGTTTCAAGCTGTGCGATAGTTTCCGCCTTTTTGGTCTTGGCAGCTTCCAGTCTGGCGGGGAGCTTTGACAGCTCGTTTTCAATTCGGGTCAGATTTCCGAGGGCATCAGCACCTAAATCTACCTTATGCTTTGCCTTTCCACAAAGGTTCATACAATAATGGGCGTTGACGGTATCATAATAAATCTCTATTCGGAAACCTCGATAGCTGCCGATTTCGGTAGCTGCGGACATCGGATAATCCTTGCAGATTGCAAGGAGCATCTCGCCTGCGTCTGCCTTTTCGGTGTAGGTCATACCTTTTAGGGTCATCGGGCAGAACTTATCCTCGCCCTGCGGCTTGTGCTGCTCGACAAGAGCCGCATCGTTTTCATAGCCTGCAATGCGTTCCTCATACTCTTTAATGGTCTGGGGATAGTATTTCAGCACTCTGTCCTCAAGGTCGTAATGCTCGGAAAGATAACTCTGCTTTAACACTCGGAGCTTGGAAACCTGTATATCCAAATCCATCTTTTCCTTAAAACGGGCATCACCTGTGGCAAGCATTTTAACCTCCGCAAAGGACAGGGCAACCTCGTCCACATCTTCGGCAGAGCGTACAGGGCTTTTGCTCGTCATTATCTGGCTGATAAATTTCTGCTTGCTCTCCACCAACTGATAGAGATAAGCATCAAAAGTCTGCTCGGTCACATATCGGTAAACCTCCACCTCTGGAAACATATTGCCCTGCCGTTCAATACGCCCCTGCCTTTGTTCAAGGTCGGAAGGACGCCACGGACAATCAAGGTTATGGATTGCTATGAGCCTGTCCTGCACATTCGTACCTGCTCCCATCTTAGGAGTAGAGCCGAACAGCACACGGACTTCGCCGCTTCTTACCTTGCCGAACAACTCTTTTTTCTGTGCATCGGTGGTCGCTTCGTGGATAAAGCGTATCTGCTCCGCAGGGATACCACGGGCTATCAGCTTCTCCCTCATATCGTCATAGACATTGAAAGTACCGTCATTTTTCGGGGTGGACAGGTCGCAGAACACAAGCTGTGTCGCTTTGGTATCGGCGTGTTCCTCCCAGATACGGTACACATTATCCACGCAGGCATTGACTTTACTTTCTGGGTCATCTGGCAGCATCGGGTCAATCATTCTCTGGTCAAGAGCCAGTTTTCTTCCATCATTGGTTATCTTGAGCATATTGTCAATGTTCGGCTCGACAAGCCTTGCCCTGACTTTCTCAGCCCGCTTCGCAAGGGAAGCTACCATTTCGGTCTGTATCTCACTCGGCTTAGTCTTAATATTGTGGTAATTGACCGTTGGCACAGGGAGCTTTAGCATATCGGCGGTCTGTATATCCGCCACCTCACGGAACATCTGCATCAGCTCTGGCAGGTTATAGAACTTGGCAAACCTTGTCTTGGCTCGGTAATTCGTGCCTTCGGGTGCTAATTCCAGAGCTGTAACCGTTTCTCCAAAGGTAGAAGCCCAACTGTCAAAATGCTGCAAACCGTTCTGTGCAAGAGTGTCATACTGCAAGTACCTCTGAACGGAGTACAGCTCAACCATTGAATTGCTAACAGGCGTACCCGTTGCGAAAACCGTGCCACGGTTGCCCGTGATTTCGTCCAGATAGCGGCATTTCATAAAGAGGTCGCTTGATTTCTGGGCTTCGGTCTGGGCGATACCGCCTACATTCCGCATCTTGGTGTAGAGGTACAAATTCTTATAAAAATGGCTCTCATCAATGAAAAGCCTGTCAACGCCGAGCTGTTCAAAGTCGATAACCGTATCCTTACGCTTGGTGTCGTTGAGTTTTTCGAGCTTCGTCTTGATTGCCTTTCGGGTTTTCATTAGCTGTTTGACCGTGAACTGCTCGCCTTTGGAAGCCTGCACATCGTCAATGCCATGCTCAATATCATCAAGCTGCTTTTCCAACTGCTCCCTCTGGCGTCCTATGCTCATCGGGATTTTTTCAAACTGCGAATGCCCGATAATGACTGCGTCATAGTCGCCTGTGGCAATCCTGCCGCAGAACTTCTTGCGGTTTCCCGTTTCAAAATCCCGCTTTGTTGTCACAAGTATATTTGCACTCGGATAGAGCCGCAGATACTCGGAAGCCCACTGACCGACAAGATGATTTGGCACAACAAACATGGATTTCTGGCATAAGCCGAGCCGTTTGTTTTCCTGTGCGGCGGCTACCATTTCAAAGGTTTTTCCTGCTCCCACCTTATGGGCAAGAAGCGTATTGCCGCCATAAAGGATATGGGCGATGGCGTTGACTTGATGTGGTCTTAGTGTGATTTCTGGACTGATACCTCCGAAAGTGATATGGCTTCCGTCATATTCACGGGGTCGCACAGAGTTAAAAGTGTCGTTGTAATAACGGACAAGGCGGTTTCGCCGTTCTGGGTCTTTCCATATCCAATCCTGAAACGCCTGCTTGATGACTTCCTGCTTCGCCTGTGCCGCCGTGGTTTCCTTTGCATTGAACACCGCTTTTTTATTGCCGTGTTCGTCATACACATAATCAAAGATACGGGTGTCACGCAGGTTTAAGGTGTCCTCAATAATACGATAGGCGGAAGCTCTTTTCGTACCATAGGTGCTGTCCGCCTTTACATTCCCCATATCGGAGCTTTTATTCTCTATGAACCAGTCTCCGTTTATCGGGGTGTATCGTACCTTTAATCTGCCTGCGGCATAACTTGACGGAGTTAAAAGCTCCATCACAAACCGCTGTATATCTTCCTGCGGTATCCAAGTTGCACCCAGACGGACAGAGATTTCCGCCGCCGAGAGGTCTTTGGGAATGACCTTTTCCAAGGCTTCCACATTAACTGCAAGCTCTGGGTCATTCTTCGCAGCAAGATCCGCAACCGTCAGCTTGTTTCGGACATTTCCTGACAGATACTCGTCTGCGGCTACATAGGAAACATGCTCACAGTTCGGTACTTTGAAGATAACACCTTGTAAATCCTGCACAAGCTCAGCCTGCGTTTTGCCTGTGAGCTGCTCCATATAAGGCAAATCAACACGGGCTTTCTCCCCGATAGAGAGGGCGAGGGCTTCGCTTGCAGTTTCAACCGAAGTTACTTCTCGGTGGGGTTTGATAGTCCGCTTTGTGAACATATCTGCCTTCCGTTTGAAGTTGCCCTCATCATCAAGCACCTCCAGAGAACATAGAAGGAAGTAGCTCTCATCTGAAGCAAAAGCAAGATAGTTTCCTCGGCTGTTGATTAGACCGTATTTTGCGGTATAAACATCATACAGACGGTTGAGGTTTTCCTGCTCGGTGCGTATCATTTCCTCTGGGTAATCATCGGTCTGATACTCTATGAGCTTACGCACACAGTCACGAATTTGGATAAGTCCCTTAATACGGTTTTCTGCGGTCATCGACACAGAAGCAGGTTGCATACGGTCATTCTCTCGGAAGTAAACCCTGCCGTCCACCAGAGTAAAAGAGAAGTTACGCACATTCGGGTCAGCAGGAACGGAAAGCTCCTGCTCATCGGAGATTTCATCAACCCTATTATCAAGCTCTGGGATTTCGCCGTTTATCCTCTGAACTGCATTGGACAGAAGCTCGGAAAGTGGTATATCCTTACGGGCTTTACAGACAGGCTCGAAAGTACCAAAGCGTGTGTTTTCCATCTTTATCTCGCCCAACACCATTTCGGGGTGTTCGACAAAATATCTGTTCATCGTAACACCGTTTTCGTCCGTATCAAGGTGTACCCAGTCTGGCTCTATATCCATCACTCGGTCACGCTTTTGCAGGATAAGAATATCGCTCGTGACCTCCGTGCCTGCGTTTGCCTTAAAGGTGTTGTCTGGCAGACGGATAGCACCTAAAAGCTCGGCTCTCTGGGCAATATACTTGCGTACCTCTGGACTTGCTTTATCCATCGTACCCTTTGAGGTAATGAACATCACAACGCCGCCGGCACGGACTTTATCCAGAGCCTTTGCGAAAAAGTAGTCGTGTATGAGAAATTTCTGGGCGTTGTATCGGCTGTCATTGACCCTTATCTCCCCAAAAGGCACATTACCGAGGACTACATCAAAATGGTCGTCTGGGAGATTTGTTTTCTCAAAGCCCTCAATGGCAATGTTCGCTTTTTGGTAGAGCTGCTTTGCAATCCTGCCTGTGAGAGAGTCGATTTCCACGCCGTGGAGCTTGCTGTTTTGCATACTTTCGGGAAGCAGACCAAAGAAATTGCCTGTGCCGCAGGACGGCTCCAAGATATTGCCCTGTGAAAAGCCCAGGCGGTCAAGTACGTCATACATCGCCTTGATAACAACAGGCGGCGTATAAAAAGCGGTCAGCGTTGACTCCATAGCGGCACGGTATTCCTCTGGGGAAAGGCTGGCATATAGCTCCTTAAACTCCTCCGCCCACGCCGCATTGTGTTCATCAAATGCCATAGAAAGACCGCCCCAACCGACATACCGAGACAGGACTTCCTGTTCTTCGGGTGTGGCAAGGCGGTTTTCAATTTCAAGCTCGTGCAGCAGGTTGATTGCCGCCATATTGTTACGGAATTTTTCTTTTGCTCCGCCGATACCGATGGCATCATCGGTAATACGGAAATTATGACGGTCTGTGGCAAGAGTTTCCGTTTTTTCTTCGGGTGGTAATTCGGTTTTTTCCTGTTCCAATAGCTTTTGGATATAGCCGATTTTCTCCACTCGGTTTATCGGAAAGCCCACATTGTTCTGGAATGTGATGTCACGCAGGGACACATCACCGCTGATTTTCCCGATGCTCTCAATGAGATATTTACGGTTATCTATGATGATTTCCCTGCCTATGAGGTCATCTGTGGATTGCTCCATTTCAATGACAGGAGCTTCTGAGCCATTCACTTTATCGGCATTCGCCTGTGGTTTTTCTTCGGCTTCCTCGGCTGTCCTGTACCAATCACTTTCGGTAGCCATAATCTCATCAAGCAGTTTTTCGTCCTCTGGTTTCAGCTCGGTGTGCTGTTCCAAGAATGGGATAAACTCATCTCTGCCACGGAGCAGGCTTTCTCGGTCATCTCCATATAGCTGTTCGCCCTTTGGCGATAAGGCATAATCGTAAAAATTCTTAATATGGGCAATTAAATCGCCCTCACCATCGCCAATATCAAACCGCCCTTCATAGTTAAATTCCTCGCCGCCGATAACAGCCTTGATAACAAAATCTGTCTTGTGATACCACCCGATATTTTTATCGCCCTCACGCTCACGGTGCTGTTTCTCGTCCAAAATACCAAGCAGCTTATTCCCCAGAGCAAAGCTCAAATCCGTATAGCGGTCATTAAGCTGTCTGTCATAAAAGGCAGGGTGTTCGGAAAAACCGATAGAAAACTGTATTCCGTCCTGCTTTTTCTCGGACGGTGCTTCTGTCCTCTGTTTCTCGGTTACGACCACTTTCAGATGGTCATTTGCAGGATTTTCCGTTAGCTTTTCTTCAAAGTCGGCTCGGCTGTATTCCTGCCCCAAGATAGGGAACTCGGCATTTTGCAGATAGACCTTTTCCTCGGTAAGTGTTGCAATCTCATATTTATCCGCACCGATATACACCACATCGCCCTCATTGTAGAGGTAGCAAAGTGGGTGCAGCTCCCTTAATTCCTCGGTAAACTTCCACCCATTACTGCGGCTGAAAACCGAGGTCGTTTTCCATTGTACCTGTGCAAGAAAGTCTATGAGCTGTTGAACGGTTGAGGGGTCGGATAAGTGCTGTTCCATTTGCTCGGCGGTAACATCTGCAAGGTCGCTTCGTTCCACAACAGATAACAGGTCTTTTTCGTACCTGTCCAAGTCACGGATAAAGTCAGATAGCCGCAAAGCAAGGGTATCCCGTTTGTCGGCAGGCGGCAGGTCACGATGGGCGTCGATAAAACGCTGCCTTGCTATTTTCCTCTGGGTGTCAATCTCATATTGAGGGGCTGACACGCTCTCCAGATAATCGGCATAATGGTCTTTTTCTTTCGGATTGAGATAGCGGTTATCCTTAATCAGCTCACGCAGACGCTTTTCAACCTGTGACCATTTTAACACAAGGTCGTGATTGGTATAAGTGCCGTTTCGGTCAATGGCAAGACCTTTGCTGTCATACCAAGAATGACCGCTGAAACCATCGGGGAAGATGTGCGTACCGCCGCCCGTTCCATACTCATTTTTAAGGAACTCAATATTTTTCTGTCTGTCCACGCCCTTTTGGAATTGGCGGTAGATGCGGTATTTTCCGTCCGCAACACCGCTGCCTTTCTGAAGTACGGAGTCAATATCTTCTTTGGAAATAGCAAAAGCAGAGGCTTTTTCGTCCTCTGCTTTTGCTATCATTTCGATTTGTTCATCTACGGTTGGAAGATTGACCCTAACCTCATCCTCTTTGGCAACGCTTACTTGTAAATCAGTTCGGTCAGTATCACTTCCTCCGCTTGGCTGCGGATGTTGTTCATCAGTCCGACCCACTGCATCGGTGCTTTCTCTTTCAGTTCCTCTGTCACGCCCTGCTCGGCTGAGAGCTGCTTCGTCAGAAGCTCCAACCTCTGGAGTGCTGTCTGCTCTACCTCGTGCAGATGCCCGTTCAGCCTGCCCGATGTCAGCAGATTGAGATAGGTCACTCGCTTGTGCTTCTCCAGATAATCCCTGTGCATCAAAGCGTACCTGCCAAGCGGAAGCTCTGGCTCTGTCGGTAATGTTAGGTCGGGAATAAGATAATCCCCCTGTCTGCTGTAAGTGATTTCGCTCATTGTATTCGCTCCTTTCGGGTTGTTGTCTGCCTTTATCATACTGAGCCTGCGTTTTTTGTGCAAAGGTGCGATTCTGGTCTTTTTCCGCTATTTGCACATTTCGGATAGACTGTGAGATTTCCCGTAACGCCATTTCCGCAATATCGCTCGTGGCAACGCCGATGGCGTTTATCGTTGCAGGGGTATTGAAATTTACAATATCCGCAAAATCCTCTCGGTCAAAAAACTCATTCGTATCCAGACCGCAGCGGCTGATCAGCATAAAAGCAACGCTGTTTGTTGCCAGCCGCCTGTAAATGACTTCTATATTAAAGTCGTCCAGTTCTTCCAAAAAGCTGTCTTTCGTGCAGTCCTTTAACTGAGAAAAATAGTCTTGCAGATTGTCCTCCACGGCGTTCTTTGCCGTTTCCATTAAGTCAGAAGCAAGGTCAGTGCTTTCCACATCTCCAAACCTGTCCGAGAGCCTTTCCATAACAGCCTGCTCGTATCGCTCATCCATCTGCCATATCGGAACAGGGCGGCTGCCATAATAGCCCTCGTGGGTGTCGGACACATCAAAATAGTATTTCAGCGTATTCCTGCGACCTTTCGGGTCAAATACGGCAATACCCTTGCTGTCCTTATTGACCCAACGCTTGAACTGCCTGTTCCAAGTTTCGAGCTTCGCAACAGCGACAGCATCGGGGCGTTGGGCGTATATTAAAAGCTGTTCGTCAAAACGGCATTTATAGTTGCGGCAGGCAGAGGACAGAAAGCCCTGCCACGCCTGCGGATTTTTTGCAACCGCAATGCCTGTACGCCGATACAGCTCTGTGATTAGCTGATACTTCGCAGCCATTCAACCTACACCTCCTTATCGTTTCTGTTTCAAATATTTCTGTTTACTCACTCAGCACCACCGCCAAGAAAAGAAATGACCTTGTTCGATTTAATGCTCTTTTGCAGGTCATTGATGAGAGTAATATCCCCAACCGTGATGCCCTGCATAGAAAGAATATCGTCCATAGTCATAGCGGCAATCGCTTTTTCATCGGTAAAGCCTGCTTCCAAGACCTTATTCAAGACCTTGACGGCTTTCTGATTAACAGCCATATTCTAAATCCTCCTTATCGTTCTAAATCCTTGTGCTTCGGTGTTTTCTGCGGCGTTTGTTCCGCAGGTTTCGGCTCATAGGTCGCCCCGTTTTTCTGCATACGCTCGGCAAACTCGCAGATGTGGTACAGATTGCTGCCGACTTCGGTATGGTATTCATCAATGAAGCGGCAGGGATACTCCCGTTTCTCTTCCCAAGAAGTCGTGACAATGACCTTTCCGCCGTCGGGGATACGGAACAGTTCTTTATATTGAGGGTCAATAAATCGGATACCTTGTTCTGCTTTCTGGATATGCTTATTAAGCCATTCCTTCACATAGCAATAGCAGTAAAAATTATAGTCGCCTTTGGTGGGATTGCACCGAAGCAGAAAAGCGTGTTTCTCCGTATCCACACGGAAACCGTACTCCGTACAATAGTTACCCTTGATAGCACTTTCGGGAAAATGCCTTGCAAACGCACTCATATCATAGCGGTTATGCAAAAGCCCTTTATCCTCCCGTAAAGCATTGATGACCGTATCAAGGTCTGCCTTAAATTCGTCAGATTTCCATTGTGGTCTGGTATCAAACCAAGTGGTGTAAAAGCCATAGCCCGTCGTGGCAAAGTCACCACGCAGATGCCCGATAGTGCCTGTCTGCCCCTCAAGCTGCATACTTTGGGCATAGGTGTATTTCTGTTCTGTCGGGGTTAAAGGTCTTGTCTTTATTTCATTACTCATTCGGCTGCTCCTTTCTTTCCTTTTTCTCTTTCTGCTCGTCTAAAATCTTGCGAATACAGACATCGCAGAAAATAACTGACCCATCCTTATATCGGGGATAAGGACAGGTCGTGCAGTCATATTTTATTTTATCGCTCACGGTCATCACCGTTTTTCTGCTTCTGGGCAGGCTGATTATAGGGCATACGGCACTCTGACTGGTATCGTTCATTCAGCTTTTGCCGTGCATCATCAAGCTCATTCGTGTAATAACCCCAGAAATAATTTGAGCCTCCCTTGCAGTACCAACACACATAAGGGTTGGGTGAGTTGGGATTGTGACCGATGACAAGCTCTGTACTCCCGATAGTACAGCTCTCAATGATTTCATAGTTCTGATTGGAGCGTTTTTCTTCGTCCATAAGCACCTCTCTATTCTTTGGCATAACGCCGATAGGCTTTCTCGCCCGTGGCTCTCATTTTTTGAACAGGGCGGCTCCCTACAAGCTCTGGATACCGTGCCTGCAGCTTGCGGCGTGTCCTGCTGACGCTCTCAAAGCTCGGCAGACCGAGATATTTGTGCTGCGTCATTATCTCCGCAAGCGGCATTGCTCCTGCATCCTTCAAACAAGCATTACAAAGTGCAAGATACAGTACCATATCGTCATTTCTGGCATCTTCATTCTTTTCCAGAACAGCCCTGACTTTCTTTTCAATGGTTTTTAGGTTTCTCATCTTTACCTCCATAAAGGAAAGGGCGGCATCTTTCAGCCGCCCAAACAACTTACTTATTCTTTCTGTTACGGATATTCAGCCATACCGCCGCACCCACAATGAACACGACAAGCACGATTGCGATAATGGTTTTAGCGTCCATCAATTAGTCCTCCTTTTTCTTCTTTCTGTTCTTATAACCGACAAATCCGAGAACGCCCGCACCGACAACAGACAACGCCGCAAGGCTTACCCATAAGCCCAGATTGAAGTCATCGCCTGTTTTCGGGGTATCCCTGAACTCATTGTGCATCTGCACGATAGCCGTAGCGTTCACCTTTACCGTTGCCTGTTTATCGGCAGGAAGGATATATCCTGCGGAAGCCTTGTCGCTTACTTCGGATACGGTATAGTCGCCAATCCGCAAGCCCTCAATCACGATTTCCCCGTTCTTATCTGTCTTAAAGGTCTGGTCATAGTCCACGCCTGTCACACGGAAAGAGAAGCCCTCCACCTTGCCGTCAGAGGAAGTCTTTACGATTTTAAGAGAGCCTTTCTGTGCTGCATTGATAAAGCCAACACCCGCCTTGTTTTCCACTGTGTAGGTCTTTCCGTTCTCCTCGATGGATACGGCATAAACATCTTCATCAAGCACAAAGCCTGTCGGAGCTTTGGTTTCCTTTACCAGATATTTGCCGTAGCGGAGTTCACTCATCTGGTAAACGCCGCCGTCAAGTTCCTTCATTTCGCCAAGCAGCGTATCGTCTTTATCCAGTTTCCCATCGCCATTGGTATCGGAGTAAACCTCAAATACCGCACCAGACAGCTTGTTGTCGGGATAATCCTCATCAACCTTTGTCAAAGCGATATTGCCCTTAATGAAGTAGTTGACAAGTTCGATTTCCACAACTTCGTCCACCTTGCCAATAGTCACGGCGATTTCTTCCTCGGAGAGTACATATCCCTTCGGGCTTTCGATTTCACGGATTATCCAAGTTCCATACGGCACTTTGGCAAAAGAAAAACTACCATCATCTTTTGATGTGGTAGCGGCAATCGCATTTTCCTTTGTAAACTCGGTAGTTCCTGTCTTGAAGATACCGATAACTGCACCGCCCAGAGTTTTTCCGTCCTCATCAGATTTCTTACCGCTTACAGAGCCGTAAATAATGTCATTTGTGATAGCTTCGCCCTCGTTGGCTGTAATGCGGACAGTTTCGGTATCCTGTCCTGCGTATTCAAAAGTAACAGGGTATTTTGCATCGCTGACAATATATGCGGAGTTGGTCGAGATTTCCTGCACATAATAGCTGCCCATCGGCAGGTCGCTGATTGCTTTCCCGTGACCGCTTTCATCAAGGGAAATGACCTCAATCAGACCGTCCGCAGGAATGGTCTTTCCATCTGCGGCTGTGAGTTCCTCCGCCGCATACAAGCCAAAGGTCACATCAAAGATTTCCCCGTTCTTGCCAATGCCGTAGGCTTCATCAATGGCAAGGCTCTTGATGAGGTCGATTTCAACACGCTGTCTTTCATTATAGAAAGAAGTAGCCGTTTCCGTTACATCAACATTCTGTCCTGCATACACAAGCTCAACAGAATGGACTTTCTCGTTCAGCACCATTCCATACGGAGCTGTGATTTCCTTAACCTCATATTTTCCGAGATACAGTTCTTTGGATTTTACTGTACCGTCTTTTCCTGTCGTAACGGTATCCACAACCTCGCCCTTGTTTGCTCTGACCGTCCCGTCCAGAGTGACAATATCCTCGGCTGCGGTAATCTCATAGACTGCACCCTCAAGACCGCTGACAGAGAAAATCGGCTGATACAATCCCTTATCGCCTGCCACGGAGCTGAATACCTCGCCAGACTTTTCTACTGTAATTGTACCTTTCTGTGCCATATTGGAGCGTACTACCTCAATAACGGTAATGCCGCTTTCTTCCTCGGAATTTTCCTGCACCACATCAAAATAAACAGGCTCGGAATTTAAGACATACCCATACGGGGCTTGTACTTCCACAAGGGAATAGCCTTTGCCGTATTCCAATGTCTGCGGTGTGATTAGGTCGCCGTCTGCCGTAGTATAGAAGGTGTCAATGGTCGTCACTTCGGGATAAGTGAAAGTCATAGTCACAAGATTTCCATTCGGGTCGTAAATCTGGAAGCCTGCACCTGCATACGGGATTGTATTGCCTGTTTCTGCATCTTTCTTTACGATTTTGATATAGCTCTCAAAGTTAGCGTTGTTGATAAGGTAGCGGTAGGTCTGACCGTCCTTGCTGATAAACACATCAAAGTCTTTCATCAGTTCACGCCCCTCCCAACCAAAGGTCTGGCGGACGGTATAAATGCCATACGGCATATCCTTTGTCTGGGCAAAACCGTTCTCGTCACAGGTCAGCACATCACGCTCGGTTTCCTTTGCATTTTCATAGCTGCCTGCGGATTTGAGGAACACTTCAAATACCGCACCTTCTTCGGGTGTTTCAATCTGGGTTTCCCCGTTATCCGTATGCTTGATGAGTGCGATATTGCCTTTGATGACCTGTTCATTCACATCGTTTGCGGTACTGTTCAGCTCTACCGTGTATAGCTCTGGTTCTGCACCTACCTTGTGGATTGCGGTATCCAGAAGATACCCCTCGGACGGGCTGATTTCACGGACAGTCCAATCATTATCACAGATATAATACTTGGTCGTAAACTGACCGTTTTCATCAGTCGTGTAGGTGTCAATCAGTTCCTCACCTTTATAGATGCCGTAAACCGCACCTGCAAGGGAAGCGTCGCCCTGCGGAGAACCTGTTTCTGCATCGGTCTTTGTCACAGTCACTTGGAATTTCTTCAACACATTGTCGAAGCTGCGTTTTGTGACCTTGTTCCATTCAATCGGAGCTGTCTGGGAAGCAGGAACGACATAGCGGACTGCGGTATCCACTTCCTCAACCACATACGGGGTATCGCCACTGATAAGGACATTTTCAAACTTAGCCAGTCCGTTTTTATCAGTCACGGCATACTCGTCAACAGGCAAGCCGCTTAAAGATGTGCCATAAAGGTGGAATTTCATTCCCTCCACCAGATTGTCCTCGGAAGTCTTGACGATTTCCAGACTGCCACGCTTCAAAGTATTGCTGAAGGTCACAGTAGAGGTTTTTCCTCCGATAAGTGTGACGGTCTGGGTTTTCTGCGGCTCATAACGGTCAATAGACTGTTCTGTGACCGTATAAGTGCCAGGGAATAATCCCTCCACGGAGACAGAGCCGTCCTTTCCTGTCTTAACTGTTTTATTGAAGTTATCACCTTTGATTGTAAAAGAGATGCCCTCCACAACTCCGTCCTCAGAAGTCTTTTTGAGGGCAATCGTGCCTGTCGGCGTTTCGATATTGATATATGCAGACACGGTATCAGCATTCTCCACACCTGTTACCAAATCCTGCAAGTTCGGGTCGCCATAGGCAATGAGCTTTGCACTGCTGCTGACAGTCGGCACATTGTTCCTCTTTGCCGTAATGCGGACAGAACCGCTGATAGCTACGGTGGAGCTGATTGTCAGCTTATTTCCAGACTTCGATACACTCACATTGCTGTCAGAGCTTGAAAAGCTGTAATCGGAAAGGACGCCGTTGCTGTCCGTCAATGTGATGCTGTACTTTCCGTCCTTGTAGGCAAGCTCCTTTGTGATGTCATTCTTACCGCCCGACATAAAGCTCGGAATGGTGTTATGCTCACGCAGCATTGCAACAATCTGGTCATACACTGCCCTTGCTCCGCTGTTGGCATAATTTGAACCGAAGTGCAGGCTGTAAACGGTGGTGCTTGTCTGGTTATATGAGCCTGTGGCTTCACGGCAGCCTGTGACAAACTCCCATACGAGGGTCTGCGTGGCAAGCCATTTTTCATCATCACTTCCCGACAGATTATTTCGGTTGCCCTGATACCCATAGAGCAGGGCAAGTCCAACCGCCTTTTTCTGATTGGCTGAAAGGGCGTTCCAAGTATCAGAGGAAGCCTTTTTCAAGGTGTTTCCTGTTTTCAGCGGTACTCCCGGCTGAATACAAAATGCATTCTCTCCGTCCACAAACATACGGTACTTGTAATTTCCCGTTCCGCCTGCGGTATAGCCGCCGATATTCGCACTGGAATTGTACCTCATCGCATTACCGTTGCTGTCATAGGTGTGGGAAAAGGAAATCGTCCCGATGTCACCCGCAGCAAACGCCGTCGCAGGCATTATGGATAATGCCGTGACCGCAGCCATTACAAAAGCCGCAGCCTTTTTGAATAATTTAGGGATTTTCATAGTTACCTCCTGTAATTTGGATTGAATATTTTGCCTTACTGACCGAAAAAGCTGCCCGTTATGGACAGCTTAAAGTATTTCTTTTCTCGGATAGTTACTGGCAGTAGTTAGGGGGTGAGGTGTGGAGAGGGGGAAGCCAAAATAATGGCTATCCACTCAAAAAGGCAGACCTCGCCCTCGGTGTGTGGCTATCTCTCGTGAGCCTTGTTCCGCTGCAAGTGTCGGTTATAAAACTCCAACGCTTTGACAACAAAATCCGTTTCCTGCCCTCTGGGAACAGTCTTGGGAATGAGCTTGGTTATCCTCTCGTCACGGAAAGCAGATTTTTCCTTCTGGTTGGGCTTTTCTTCCTCCATAATGGACTGGATAACCTCGGAAGTGAGCTTGCCGTCTTGGTTATACTTCTTCATTTTGATAGCCTGTGCCAATGACGGGGTAGCATCGTTGTACTCCATTGCTTCAAGCAGGGTGTATTGCTGTTCCTCGGTCAGATAGGAAATTTCAACCGCAGGACGAAAAGCAATCTGCCTTTCATCTACCATTTGCAGGATTTCGGGCACAAGCTCCGTTAGACGGATATACCTCTGAATTTGATTGCGGCTTTCTCCAACCTTTTCGGCAAGTTCAGCATCACTCCTCAACTTTGTCCCCATTGGGGACGAAGTTAAATCACTTCTTTCACCTTGTCGTTTCATAGCTTCCAACCGCATTTTATACGCAAAGGCTTTTTCACTTGGTAGAATAACGGAGCGTTGGAGATTACTTTCCACCATCACAATAATGGCTTCGTCACGGGTAAGCTCTTTAACCTCGCATTTCAGCGTTTCAAGCCCCGCAAGTTCACAAGCCTTTTTTCGCCTGTGACCGCTGATAAGCTCATACCGTCCGTCCTCTTTTAAGCGAACTGTCGCAGGGGTCATTACACCGTTTCGCTTGATACTCTCAACAAGTTGTTCCATATCTTCGTCCATCAAAACCTTGAACGGGTGGTCTGGAAACTCGTCAATCTCCGATATGGGAATATCCCGTATCTTGCTTAGCTTTGCTTCCTCACGGCTTTCGTCCGTCTGAAAAAGGTCATCGTATGCGGTCAGCTCGATTTTGGTTTCTCTGCTTCTCGCCAATCTCTGCCACCTCCTTTCCTAACTGCTCATAGGCTGCGGCAACCTTGCCGCTTTTGTCGTAAGCAAAAATACTTTTGCCTTCTGCGGTAGCTTCCACCGCACGGATAGAATGTGGTATCTCGGTATCAAATACCTTGATTTTCTTACCGTATGCACTTTTGACCGTTGCCGTAATTTCCTTAGAAATGTTGGTACGGGGTATTACCATAGTCATTAAGATACCGTCTATCCGCAGCTTGGGGTTGATTTGCCGCTTGACCATTGATACGGAGCGAAGTAAAAGCTCCAGACCTTTAGCCGAGAGATAGTGGGGCTGTGTAGGGATAATCACGCTGTCAGCCGCCGCCAGAGCATTGATGGTTATCATACCTAAGCTCGGCATACAATCAATAAGCACATAATCGTAATTCTTTTTAACCTCATTGACATAGGTTTTCAGCACACGCTCACGGCTCATTGCATTGATTAGCCTTACCTCAAAGCCCGACAGCTCAATGTTTGACGGAAGCAGGTCAACGCCCTCTCTGTGGTGGATAATACCCTGTGAAACATCAAGCGTTGTATCGTCTATGATGTTCTGCATCACAGTAGAGAGCGTTATGGGAATATCGTCTGGTCTGTTATAACCCAGAGCCATCGTGAGATTTGCCTGTGCATCGGCATCAATCAACAGGACTTTTTTACCCTGCTGCACCAGACTTACGCCCAGATTGACCGCTGTTGTTGTTTTTCCGACACCGCCTTTCTGGTTAGTCAGAGCAATCACTTTGCAATTTGACATAAATGCGTCCTCCTTTCGCATAGATTTAGCCACTTTGTCAAGGTGGCTATGTAAACAGTACCAGAGAACGCAAAAAAGCCGCCTACTCTTAAAATCAATAAGAATAAGCGGCTTTGTAATCTGCCTTAGACATATTCAATTTTCATTCTCTTGGTCGGTGCATTTGTGACCTTAAAAATAAGCTCGTCAATGCAATCCGTATATCTGTCTTGCTGAATAAGTTGATTTTTTAACTCTACAAGGCTATGTATCAAAAGTTTTCTTTCGTGGCTATCCAAATACAGATGATTAAATTTCTCTCTCATAAGCACACCTCCACTTCTTTAGCTTCATTATATTGGAAAGCAGGGGAAAGGACAAATCTGCGAAAAAGGACAAAAATAAGCGTACCACTATTTCTAATGATACGCCTATCCTCATTAAATCACTTCAAAATGCTTCAACGCATCCTTTATCGCTTCCACTTTCTCCACTGTCGGATGCTTCCTCGGCTGTTTCAATTCCTCTACCGCATTAGGAGCATCGTACATCGGCAAGCCTAAATCTCTCTTTACCTCTGCGATATATGCGGTATGTACTTTGAAGCCGTATTTAGCTTCTATGTACTCCTTTATCATTTTGTAGGTCACTCGTTCTTTGGGCTTATAGCTTTCCGCTCTTTTAGCAATATTATCAAGTGGAACTTTTCCCTCACCCTCGCCAAACTCAACTTTTACGTTGATATGTCCGTCTGGCTTTTTGTGGGAAAGCAGTACTACCGTCTCTACGTGCGTCGTATGAGAAAACTGATCAAATGCCTGCCACTTCATGAGTTCATACTTCTCTTCACAGAGTATCTTCAAATCCCTTGCCAATGTTGCCGAATCGCAGCTCACATATACAATCCTCTCCGGTGACATCGCAAGCATTGTGTTCAGACACTTCTCATCACAGCCCTTTCTTGGAGGGTCAACGACTATCACATCCGGGCGAAGCATATCTGTACGTCCGGTGGATGCTGTATCATCAGTGCTTTTCTCAGTTTTCTTTGCATTCTCATAAAACTGTGGCAGCACCTCCTCAGCCTTTCCTACGAAAAACTGTGCATTTGTGATGCCATTGAGCTTCGCATTGTTTTTGGCATCCTCGATTGCCTGAGGCACTATTTCCACTCCGTACACCTGCTTTGCCTTCTGTGACAAAAAGAGCGATATGGTACCGATACCACAGTAGAGATCCCAGACATTTTCATTTCCTGTGAGCCCTGCAAATGCAAGTGCCGTACTGTAAAGCTTTTCTGTCTGCTTCGGGTTTACCTGATAGAACGACTGTGGCGAAATCTGATATGTGATGCCTGTCCCCTGTGGTGTGAAATCAGGGTAAGAAAGCAGATGGATGGTGTCCTCAATATATGGTCTGCCCCATATGCAGACTGTCTTTTTGCCGAGGATGACATTTGTGTTTTCCTTGTTGATATTGTAAGAAATCGAAGTCATTCCATCGATTTTTGAGAGTCTTTCGCACAGTATATCTGCTGCATTCCCGGCTCGGCGTTTTGCTTCAAGACTGTCCCCATTTATCACAAGACACACCATAATCTGCTTTGATGTAAATCCATATCTGATAAGCACATGGCGCACGAGCCCTTTGTGTGTGTTCTCGTCATACGGCGTGATGCCACACTCATTCATCCATTCCTTTATGATATCCAGTATCTCTTTGTTTTGCGGCACCCCAAGCCTGCAGTCCTCAACCGGGATGATATTGTGGCTTCGCGATGCATAAAAGCCTGTCACTATATTGCCATCCCTGTCATATCCCACCGGAAACTGTGCCTTGTTGCGGTAGCGATATGGATTGTCTGCGCCAACAGGCGGCTGCATTTTACTGTCCAGCTTTGCCTCGGAAAATCCACCTATACGCATGAGATTGTTGCGCACCTTATTATTTTTAAATTCAAGCTGCTTTTCATAAGAGAGCGCCTGTATCTGGCAGCCGCCACACCTCTTGTGCAGCTCACATTGCGGCTCAACGCGAAAAGTGGAAGGGGTCTTAATCTCTTCCACTCTTGCGTAGCCATAGTTTTTCTTTAATTTTGTTGCGCGGGCTGTTATGACGTCACCAATCAGTGCATCCTTTACGAAAAAGGTCATGCCATCATAATGTCCGATACCCTCGCCATCTGTTCCCATATCTGTTATTTCAAGTTCAAATATGTCATTTTTTTTCATGCTTTTCTCTTCTTTATTTTATATATATAATTACTCTTTATAATGTTTGTATCCGGCGCAAGCTTTCACACCAAAAATCACACCATAGCTATATTAATATCGTCCGCCTTTTTACACACTTGTTCTGCGGAAATTTGTCTCCATAAATCTGTTGTAGCCCTGCCACTTTGTATCGTTTTCAGGCACATTTACAAGCAGCTCTCTGAAGGTCTCCATCTTGGCATCTATGTTGTCTGCAAAGCTAAGTGCAAGTGCCTCGACAAGTGCCGGCTTTTTCGGAGAGCCAAACTCAAGCTCGCCGTGGTGGGCAAGTATGCAGTGCTTCAGCTCGTTTGCGAGCACTACCGGGAAGCCGTCGATGCTCTTAATCGCATCGCCTACCCACTCTGCACCAATCATGATATGTCCGAGGAGCTGACCAGCGTCTGTATAGTCATTCTCCGGGAAAGTAGAAAGCTCCTTTAATTTTCCGATATCATGGAAAATAGCTGCTGTAAGAAGTAGGTCACGGTTTAAAACCGGATACATTTTTGCAAAATAATCACAGTTCTTCGTCACACCGAGTGTATGCTCCAAAAGACCTCCTACAAAGCCGTGGTGCACGCTCTTTGCGGCTGAATGGAACTTGAAACGACGCTCAAACTCCTTATTGTCAAAAAAGCTATGTAAGAGCTGTGACAGGTACTGATTCTTTACAGAGCCGATAAAGCCCATGAGTTCCTTATACATGACCTCGACATCCTTATCGCTGACCGGCAGATAATCCGCAGGGTCATATTCTCCCTCGTTCACCTTTCTCGCACGCTTTATGGAGCACTGCAAATTGCCCTGAAAGCTTGTGATATCACCGGTTATGGCTATGTAATCCATTGCATCAAATTCCTCAATGCCTACTGAGCCAACATCCCATATCTTGGCATCCAGCGTGCCTGTCTTATCCTGCAGGATAACATTGTCATAAGGCTTTCCGCTTTTGGTCATGGCTGTCTGCTTGCTCTTGCATAAAAAAATCTCATTGATTCTCTCTCCCTCGCGGAGAGTTGAAATATACTTCATATATCCTCCTAATTTCGGCTAATTCATCACTCCGATTTTCACCTGACAGGTAATCTCCGTGTAGCCGTTGCTTCCTTTTCTCTTTACTTTCAGATTGCAGGTATCCTCAGGCTTTTGCTTCATAAGCTGTGTGTTGTACGCGGACACATTCGACACCTCTGTATTGTTTACCGCAACTATCACATCTCCGCTTTGAAGCCCCGAGACAAATGCCGGTGAATCCATGGTAACCTGCTTTATATAAACACCCTTTGGGATGTTATATCTGTTTGCTATTTTTTCTGTAACTGTAGTACAGGTGATGCCTATGTACGGCACATCCGCGCCGCTCTCGAGCTTTTCAATGGCAGGTGACAGGTCGCTTATGCTGACAGCCGTGAGCGTATTGTTTTCCTCCGCCGGATTGAAATCCTGCAGCGAAAGCCCTATGACCTGACCATCTGTATTAATCAGTATACCGCTCTGTAACTTGTTGCTTGCAATATCTGTGGTGAGCACCGAGTAATTGTTGTCCTGCGCCGACAGCTCGTTGGTTGTTGACGTTACAAGACCTGTGAGAATGGCATAGTTTGCCTCAAGCGCAATGACAGATGCTCCTCTTGAAACAATATTTGAATTACCAAGCTCCGCAACCGCTATAGCCCTTATTGTGGCGTCGTCCAGAAGTGACTTATCCACGGAAATGATTGCTATACCTGTATTGCTGTCATACTTGACCAGCGCAGCATCAGCCATCATGTCGTTTACAAAGGTTACACTAAGCTTATCCGCCTTATCCACTACATTTTTCTCTGTCAGAATGATTAGCTGCTTTCCATTGTCCCTCAGTATCACTCCCACTCCCTGACCCTCGGTCTCATAGGAATTGTTGAAAATATCAGTGGCATCTGTCACACCCGTGACTCCTACTACAAATCTCGTGGCCGAAGTGCCCACTCTGTAGAGCTGGTTCTGCACTGCCTGATAATCTGCGAGTGTAGGCTGATAGGTCTGCGAAGACGGCTCCGAAGAAGTGCCGGACTCTGTGCTTTGTGTACCATTTTCACTATATGCATCACTGCTGTCATCTATGCCTGACTGCTGTGTGGCTGTCTGCACATCATTATTATTTTTTCCATCTGAAGCTTTTTTTGATTGTCTGTTGATAACCGGCAGAAATATAGCAAAAACAATGCTTGCAGCCACTGCAAATGCAACTCCGCAGAGTGCTGCTGTGCCAGCTTTTTTTGCAAGTCTTTTTTTATTCAGCGGTTTATCCTTTATCTTTTCTCTGATAAATTGCTCCATATTGTCACCCTGATTAGATGTCTTTAGTTACTATCTTACATTATATTCTGAATTATATTGCGTTGCAACCATATTTTTTCTTTGAGTATGGGCTTTGAGTACGGGCTTTGAGTACGGGCTTGCGGCATGTACCCGCCGGACTGCTGCACTGCTCCCAACGGTGCTACGCTGCGTGACTAAGATTCTGTATGGATTATGCATTTACTTTTTCTATACATGACGAAACCGTCGCTACTCGCCTTCCATGGCTCGATAGCTCCTTGCCCCGGCATCCATGTCGCAAGCCCTTACTTTTTTGGCTCGTTTAACAAACTGGTTCGTTATGTATTAAACTTTATGTTATCATCTTGTAATTATCATTTAATACATATTTATTATGGTTTTTTTGAAGATTTTCAGCTATAATATGATAAGCTATACAGTAAATATAAATTTAATATTTAACTACCGAAATATAAGGATATAGAAATGAATAAAAAAGTTTACAAAACATTGGAATATAACAAAATCCTCACCATGCTAAGCAGCTACGCAGCATGTGATGAGACAAAGAAAAGGTGTCTTTCGCTTGAGCCTATCACCGATTTATACGAAATCAGACATCTGCAGACCACCACTGCCGATGCACTAAGCCGCCTGTATAAGGACAGCGGAGTGTCCTTCGTTGGCATACACAATGTGCACGCTTCTCTAAAGAGGCTTGATATCGGTGGTGCACTGAATACGACCGAGCTTCTTCGCATCTGCAGTCTTTTGGAGGTTGCAAAGCGCGTGAAGGCTTATGGCAGAAGCGCCATGGATAATGAGAAGCAGGATTCACTCTCCGGTCTGTTTGCAGGGATTGAACCGGTTTCTGCGCTCTGCGATGAGATTAAGAGGTGCATTTTATCTGAGGAAGAGATTGCCGATGATGCGAGTCCTGAGCTTTTTAAGATAAGAAAGAGCATACGAGGCATGAACGACAGAATCCATGCGCAGCTCACCAAACTCATGAACAACAGCACAACGAGGACATATCTGCAGGATGCGGTTGTTACCATGCGTGACGGCAGATATTGTCTGCCTGTAAAGGCTGAGGCTAAGGGCAATGTACCCGGCATGATGCACGACCAGTCATCTACCGGCTCCACTCTTTTTATCGAGCCGATGGCTGTCGTCAATTTGAATAACGAGCTCAAGGAGCTTTTCATAAAGGAGCAGGAGGAGATTGAAAAAATCCTTGCAGCACTCAGCGACAAGGTTGCCATGAATGCGGCTGCCTTGGAGCAGGACTATGAGATTCTTTCAGAGCTTGACTTCATTTTTGCAAAGGCAAATCTGGCTAAATCATATAACGGTGTGGCACCTGAGTTCAACACCGAGGGGCATATCAATATCAGAAAGGGCCGTCATCCGCTTTTGGATGCTAAAAAGGTGGTTCCTATAGATGTACGGCTCGGCGAGGACTATAAGCAGCTCATCATCACCGGACCAAACACCGGTGGTAAAACAGTTTCACTAAAGACTGTCGGACTTTTGACTCTCATGGGTCAGGCAGGTCTTCACATTCCTGCGGCTGACAGGTCAAAGCTCGCCATCTTTGAGGATGTCTTTGCGGATATAGGCGATGAGCAGAGTATTGAGCAACGTCTCAGTACCTTCTCGTCTCACATGACCAATATCGTAAAAATTCTTGAAAAAGCTGATGACAGAAGCCTTTGCCTGTTCGATGAGCTCTGCTCTGGAACCGACCCGACAGAGGGTGCGGCACTTGCCATCTCAATTTTAAACAGACTGCACCAGTATGGTGCCATCACCATGGCCACCACACACTACAGTGAGCTGAAGGTGTATGCACTTTCCACAGACGGTGTGGAAAATGCCTGCTGTGAGTTCAATGTGGAGACTTTAAGCCCTACCTACCGCCTGTTAATCGGTATTCCTGGAAAGAGTAACGCATTTGCGATCTCATCAAAGCTTGGTCTGGACGAAAGCATCATCGAGGATGCAAAAAGCAGAATTAATGATAACGACCTTGATTTTGAGGATCTGATTGCAAGCCTCGAGTCACAGCGACAAACTATCGAAAAGGAACAGCTTGAAATCAACAGCTACAAGGCGGAGATTGAAAAGCTCAAGAAACAGCTCGAAGAGAAAAATGAGCGCATAGACAAGAGCAAAGACAAGATTTTACGCGAGGCAAATGAGGAAGCCTACAAGATACTGCAGGATGCAAAGGAGCTTGCCGACAAAACCATCCGCAATTTCAACAAATACGGACAGGGGCAGGCTCCTATGAGCCAGATGGAAAAGGAGCGCTCTGCCCTTCGTGACAAGATGAATGACAAGGAAAAGAAGCTGTCAGACATCAAGAAAAACACTGCCAAGGCAAATCACAAGGCGCCTAAGAAGCTGCGCATCGGTGATTCTGTGCTTGTGCTCTCCCTCAATCTGAAGGGAACCGTCCACACTCTGCCAAATGCCAAGGGCGATTTGTATGTGCAGATGGGTATACTGCGCTCGCTGGTTAATATTAATGACCTCGTGCTCTTAAACGACGATGTATCTCCTGCCAAGAAGTACGGCGGCAGCGGAAGCAAGATAAAGATGAGCAAATCGCTGTCAGTTTCATCAGAAATCAACCTGATTGGAAAGACTACGGATGAGGCACTTGCTCTCTTAGATAAATACTTGGACGACGCATATATCGCTCATCTTACATCTGTGCGCATTGTCCACGGAAAAGGCACCGGTGCACTGCGAAAGGCTGTGCATGGACTCCTTAAGAGGACAAAAACTATTGCGGAATACCATCTCGGTGAGTTTGGTGAGGGCGATGCCGGAGTAACCATCGCAACCTTTAAATAACGACAATTTACTTTTACGGAATATAAATAATTTTTAAGAAGGAGATTAGAAATGGCTGTTAAACAGAAAATACTGATAGTAGACGACGACAACAATATAGCAGAGCTTATATCTCTATATCTGACCAAGGAATGCTATGACACCAAAATCGTAAATGATGGTGAGCAGGCTCTTATCGCGTTTGAGCACTACAAGCCAAACATGCTTCTTTTGGACCTCATGCTTCCGGGCATAGACGGCTACCAGGTATGCCGTGAGATACGTGCAAAGTCCGATGTGCCGATTATCATGCTCTCCGCAAAGGGCGAGGTATTTGACAAGGTTTTAGGCCTGGAGCTTGGTGCCGACGACTATATACTCAAGCCCTTTGACTCAAAGGAGCTTGTGGCAAGAGTCAAGGCCGTGCTCAGACGCTTCCAGCCTGCAAAGCCGGAGGCCTATGCTTCCGTAGATATCAAGTGTGTGGAGTACCCGGGGCTTATTGTAAATCTGTCCAACTACTCTGTCACTTATGACGGACAGCAGATTGATATGCCGCCGAAGGAGCTTGAGCTTTTATATTTTCTTGCCTCGTCTCCAAATCAGGTGTTTACAAGGGAGCAGCTTCTGGACAACATATGGGGCTATGAATATGTCGGCGACACCCGCACTGTCGATGTGCATGTAAAGCGTCTCCGCGAGAAAATCAAGGACAAGCCAACCTGGCGTATCGCAACTGTCTGGGGCATCGGATACAAGTTTGAGGTAAAATAAATAATGAAGCATACCATCTACACTAAAATGTTAATCAGCTATCTGATTTACGGTGTCATCGCTTTTTTCATTATATGCACATTTACACAGCATCTCACCACAGACTATATTGAAAAGCAGGAGGCATCCAATCTCTACAGGGAAGCCTCCATCATTGCAGGTGATTACGCCGCCGAATACTTTGACTCATCCATGTCGCTTAGCGATTTCCAGAATCACATGAAAATCGTAGCCGACTATATGGATGCCAAGGTATGGGTGGTCAGCCCTGACGGTGAGCTGCTCATGGACTCAGATGATCCGTCAATAGGCATTGATATCCAAAATGACAGTTCTAAGCCTGTAGTGATAAATGGCTTTGATGTCACCGATTTTGGCAGCAACAACTATATGATTGGAGATTTTTATGGCTCCTTCAAGCATAAGATGCTGTCCGTATTTTCCCCGGTAAATGTCTCGTACCAGAATATCGGCTACATAGTCATTCACAAGACAATGAGCCATATCACGGCAGGTGTAAACGGTTTTATGAATATCTCCTTTTACACTGTAGCGCTCATTTTTGCCTTTGCATTTGTTCTGCTTTTCATGATGAGCCGCTCCATTTACCGTCCTATCTCCAAAATCACAAAGACCGCAAAGAAGTATGCAAAGGGTGATTTCACTGCCCAGATTGATGTACATTCCAATGACGAAATCGGCTATCTGGCAAACACACTAAACTACATGGCAACTGAGCTTGATACGCTTGAGGAGGATCAGCGCAAGTTTGTTTCCAACGTGTCACACGACTTCCGCTCCCCTCTTACCTCGATAAAGGGCTACGTGGAGGCCATGCTGGACGGAACCATCCCTGTTGAGATGCAGGATAAGTATTTAAATATCATACTTTTTGAAACCGAGAGGCTTAATAAGCTCACCAAGAGTCTTATTGATCTGAACCAGTTCGGTCATCACGGCATACACCTGGATATTGCTGATTTTGACATCAATACAATGATCCGCACGACAATCCTCACCTTCGAGGGTAAATGCAGTGAAAAGGGCTTAAGCTTTGACCTGCTGCTCACCGGAAAAGAGCTTTTCGTGCGCGGTGATATGGTCAAAATCCAGCAGATTCTTTACAACCTGATAGACAACGCTGTGAAGTTTTCAAATAATGATTCGAGTATCAAGATTGAGACGAGTATCAGAAATGAAAAGGTGTTTATCTCAGTAAAGGATCATGGTATCGGTATACCAAAGGACAGCCTTTCAAAGATCTGGGAGCGCTTCTACAAGAGTGATTTATCCCGCGGAAAGGATAAGCGCGGTACGGGACTTGGCCTGTCTATAGTTAAAGAAATCGTGCAGGCGCATGGTGAGAATATAAATGTGATAAGCACTGAGGGTGTGGGAACTGAGTTTATATTTACGCTGCCGCTCAGCAAAAAAGAAGGGTGAGGCGCAGCTCATCATATGATAGGTGTGGTGGGCGCCTCGCTTTTTAGGTTGTGAGGCTGCCGGCATAGCACACAGTATATTCCTCAGAAAAATGTGAAGTCAGCCGCGGTTATTTGTCCGGGCAGATTATGGTTTTATTTACATTTTCTTTCTTTTTTACTTTATGGAACTCCGCGGCAGTTCACATTTTTCTTCGGAACACACCGTGTACTCTCCGGCTAATTCAGGTTTACGAGCGAGGTGCTTTGCTACCTTGCATTCTGGCAGTGCCGGACTTATTTCACTGGCGTGAAATTTTGTCCGGCACTTTTTTCTTCTTAAAATTTAAAGCTCATTTCACTTATGCGAAATGAGCTTATTTAATAGTTATATATTGTTTATAAATATTCTGAGCCGCCTTGAAAACACAAGAAAAACTGATTTTAAATAATTACGCTTATATCATATTTACGGTTCATATTTGCTGCCGGCCGGGTCGGTTACTGTGTAGTCGCCGCCGGATATGTCGGCTGTAGTTTCAAAGTCTGTGATGTCCTGATTTACGATACCATCGAACAGGTCATATGTGAAGGTGTAGCCCTGTGCCGATACTGCTTTGACATATATTTTGATATTGCTTGCGGCTGTGACAGGGATTAAGTCTTCGATTTTGACTGTGCCTTCGAGGCTATGGAGCTTACCGTCGTCCTCTTTTGAGGCATCAGAGGTATCATTTTCCGTGTCATTCTTTGAGCCATCTTTTTTGGCATCATCCTTCCGGCTTAAGGCGGATGTGATGGAGTCTGTGTCTGCAGAGTCTGCACTGTCTGTGCCGTTTTCTGCCAACAGCTGTCGGATATCGTATGTCTTTAGCTCTGTATCTGAGCTTGCAACTACGAGCTGCACACTGTTAAAGTCAAAGTAATCATTTCCCATGACCGCTACATCTACATCTGTGCCAAGCTTTATGCTGCCATTGTCAAAGGTTGGTTTATTGGCAAGTATGCCGGATGCTACATTTTTGAACACTGATGTCACACCTTTAAACTCATCGAGCACCTCTGTGCTTCTCTTATTTCCGTCAACAAACAGAAATGTCACATTGCCTGCATAGTCCTCAGACAGTGGAAGGGTGGCCTCACCCGTATACTTGATGCCGTTTAGCTCGAGCGGTATCTCGTTTGTACCGAAAAATACACTGGTTTTTGTATCCTCTGTGTACTCCTTTGGCACCACCGAGACAGAGACTGTGTATGTCATATCGGTAAAATCTGCACTTTTTAAGGAAATATCCCAGTCTGTTATGAGGCTGGCCTCCTCCTCAAGAGTGGACTTGATATCATCCTGCATGGTCTGCACATCAGAAAGTATCACCGATGTGTTGTCTGAGGTGTATGACATCTGTGTCTCGAGCTTTTTTATCCTGTTATTAAGCAATACTGCCCCCGCAATAAGTGCGGCGAGCAGTATTATGGTAATCGCATTGAAAATATTTTTTTTCAAATTCATATTATAGTGTTATTCCTCATCTTCCTCTGCAGCTACAGCTATTCCAAGCTCCTCAAGCTGCTTTGGATCTACAGTTCCGGGTGCCTCTGACATGAGGTCCGAAGCGTCCTTTACCTTAGGGAATGCAATAACCTCCTTGATATTGTCTGTATGCAGCATATGCATGCAGATACGGTCAACACCGAAGGCAAGTCCTGCGTGTGGCGGTACACCATATGAGAATGCATCAAGCAGGAATCCAAACTGCTCATGTGCACGCTCCTTTGTGAAGCCAAGCACCTCAAACATCTTCTCCTGAATGTCATCCTGATGGATACGCACTGAGCCTCCACCGAGCTCTGTACCATTGAGTACGATATCATATGCCTTTGCACGAACTGCGCCCGGATCTGAGTCTATCTTGTCCCAATCCTCCTCCATAGGCATGGTGAATGGATGATGCATTGCCATAAATCTGTTTTCCTCATCAGACCACTCAAGGAGTGGGAACTCTGTTACCCAGAGGAAATTGTACTTGTTCTCATCAATCAGGCCAAGCTCAGCTCCGAGCATGAGACGAAGCGCTCCAAGTACATTCCATACGATTTTATTCTTGTCTGCTGCGAAAAGGAGTAAATCTCCCGGCTTTCCGTTCATCTTTGCAACAAGTGCATCAAGCTCAGCTTCTGTCATAAACTTGGCAAATGATGACTTGTATGTGCCATCCTCATTGATGCACAGATAAGCAAGTCCCTTTGCTCCACAGCCCTTTGCGTGCTCTACAAGCTTGTCAATCTTCTTACGAGGCATCTTTGCCTGTCCCTCTACATTGATACCGCGAACAGAGCCACCGTTTTCAAGAGCTCCTGTGAATACTCCAAAGCCACAGTCCTTTACCACTTCCGAAACATCGCAAAGCTCCATACCAAAGCGTGTATCAGGCTTGTCAGAACCAAATCTGTCCATAGCCTCCTGCCAAGGCATACGCTTAAACGGAATCTCAACATCCACATTTATGACCTCTTTAAAAAGGTGCTTTAACAGTCTCTCATTTACCTCGATTACATCATCGATATCTACGAATGAAAGCTCCATATCTGCCTGTGTAAACTCAGGCTGTCTGTCTGCACGCAGATCCTCATCACGGAAGCATCGTGCAATCTGGAAATATCTGTCATAGCCTGAAGCCATCAGAAGCTGCTTAAAGAGCTGTGGTGACTGTGGAAGCGCATAAAAATGTCCGTGGTGTATACGGCTTGGCACGAGATAGTCTCTGGCGCCCTCCGGTGTAGACTTGCAAAGGATTGGTGTCTCTATCTCCAAAAAGCCCTCGTTTGCCATAAAGTCACGCATCACACGAAGCACATTGCTTCTGAGCATGAGATTTCTCTGGATATCAGGGCGGCGAAGATCAAGATAACGGTATTTAAGTCTGATGTCCTCGCTGGTCTTTGAATTCTCCTCAATCTGGAATGGAGGTGTCTGTGCCTCTGAAAGCACTCTGATTGATGTAGCGATAACCTCGATATCACCTGTCTTTAAGTTCTCATTGACAGCAGCTGTTCTCTTCTGGACAGTTCCCTCAACTGCGATGACGAACTCACTTCTTAAGGTGCCTGCCTTTTCAAAGCCCTCTGCACCTACATTTTCCTCGCCGAATACTATCTGAAGTATTCCGCTTCTGTCTCTTAAATCTACGAAAATGAGACTTCCTAAATTTCTTCTCTTCTGTACCCAGCCCATCACGGTGACCTTCTCACCGATATTGGCATTTGATACCTCTGTACATCTATGGCTTCTATGTAAGCCCTGCATTGATTCTGCCATTTTATACTCCTTATATTTCTACTATATATTTATTCTAATAACTGTTTGGTACCGCTGCTACACAGCTAATCTGCTGCTTATCAGATTCCTATCTGTTAAAGAACTCAACAAACTCCTCGTAGCCCTCTTTCATAAGCTGCTCCTTCTGGAATCTCTTGTTCTTGTTCATACGCACAACAAGCACCTGCTGTCCGTTTGCTCTTGCGTCTTTTGCCTGGTTCATGACATCAACAAGCTTGTCTGCCGGATATTTCTTCTCAACCAGATAAGCCACCTTCTTTGGACTCTCAGGAATCTTGAAGCCGCTCTCCATGAGAAGCAGGATAATTCTCTCAAAACCGATTGAAAAACCACAGGCAGGTACATCATTTCCGGTGAACTTTCCAATCATCTTGTCATATCGTCCGCCACCGCCACAGGCTGCGCCAAGCTCAGGCATTGATATCTCAAAAATAGTTCCTGTGTAGTAGCTCATTCCACGAACAAGTGTAGGGTCAAATACGAGCTCAAACTTTGCTCCCTTTGTGGCATTAACAGCAGTAGCTATCTCTGTCATATTTGTAACCACTTCTTCGTCTAAATATTCACCAAGCTTTTCTGAAAGTATATTTACACCCTCAGTGACATCCCTTGTCTGCTCCAAAAGCTTGAACAAATCAAGATATTTGTCAATATTTTCCTGTGGGTAGCCATCCTGTGCAAGCTCACTTGCAACGCCTTCCACTCCTATCTTGTCCATCTTATCGAGTGTAATAAATACGCTGTCGTAATCCGCCTCAGCGAAACCACTGTAAGCAGCCATTGCCTTTAGGATTCTTCTCTCGTTGATTCTTATCTCAAAGTTCTCGAAGCCGAGTCTGCCGATTGTGGTAGTGGTTGCTGTAATCAGCTCTATCTCTGCCAGATTGCTTGGCTCTCCGAGTATATCTATATCACACTGTGTAAACTGTCTGTAGCGGCCTCTCTGAGGTCTGTCTGCTCTCCACACACTGCCCATCTGAAGTGCCTTAAACGGCGATGGCAGGTTGTTGGCATTGTTTGAATAATATCTTGAAAGTGGCACTGTAAGGTCATAGCGCATTCCAAAGTCTACTACATCCGACTCTTCCTTTGCTGTCTCCAGATTCAGCTTCTCGCCTCTCTTCATTACCTTGAAGATCAGCTTCTCATTTTCTCCGCCCTGCTTGCTTGTGAGATTTGCTATATTCTCCATGCATGGTGTCTCTATCGGTGTAAATCCGAAGCTTCTATATGTATCCTTGATCACACTTGTCACATAATCACGGATTTCCATCTCTGCAGGTAATATATCCTTCATGCCGTTGACCGGCTTTTTGCTCAGTGCCATTTGGTTTCCTCCATCTATATTAAAATATTGAATTCATTAGCTATTCTATTATACTTTTCGGTTTTGCAATCGTCAAGGGTTACAGGGGATTTTGCTGTATGTGCTATAGGATGTACTACAGGACGGGCTGCAAGCCACGACATCGCCAGAGCACACGCATATGCTTTGCTTTCGCTACGCTTTGCCGCTAAGATACTGTACGGATTATGCTTTTTGTTCTTCTATGCTTGACGAAACCGTCGAAACGCGCCTTCCATGGCGCGGTTCTCCTTGACTTGCCCTCCATGGCAAGTCATTTCTGTACTTCATGTGCATAATCCTACAGTATCTAAGCGGCTTCGCTATTCGCTCAATCAAATGCATATGCGTATGCCCTGGCGGTGTCGTGGCTTGCAGCCCTTACTCTGTGACAGTATTTTCATTTGCACGGTTTCTTCCTAGTTTCTTCAATAAACTTGGTTGTACTGCAAAGATAACGAGCATCTGTGGTGAAAGGTTACAAATGCAAATGTTCATCTACTGTGGTGGATTTCAGATGCTAATGCACATCTACTGCGTTGAATTGCAGATGCTAATGCACATCTACTGCGGTGAATTACAAATGCTAATGCACATCTACTGTGGCGGATTGCAAATGCTAATGCACATCTACTGTGGTGGATTGCAAATTCCGCACGGAGACAAGCCCATGGATTTTGCTTCATCAAGCGTTACCTCTGTGTCACTCTTTTTCAAGGTGCGACAGCCCGCACGGTGATATTTCTTGCCGGTTGCTGTGATATGAACCATAGTCTCGCTGTTTGAGGAATCTGCAGCGCTATTTTCTGCTGCTGAGCTGTCTGAGCCTGATGATGCACTTCCTGTTGTACTGCCTGAAGAGCCGGATTCTCCTGCCCCGCTTCCAGCGCTGCTCTGCGAGCCTTCATTCTTCGGTGTATCCGTCTGAGCGCTCTGCTTCTGCGGAGTGGTGCCATCCAGCCAGCTGTCACCATTCTCATAGTTTATTCCAACTCCGGGCTGCACATTATAGCAATAGACATTAAAAAGTATGCCGCCACCGTTATCCTCAACCGACTTTGCCTCTATGAGAACGCCGTTTGCAACTAGATTGCTACCCGAGAACATCGGAGTCACTCTGTAAAGCACATGATTTCCTGTATTGTTTACATAATCCGCTACCAGATTCTCAAACGGAAGCATGCCCTCCACATTCAGGTATCTCGTACCGGTAATAAGATTCTTCGGATTGGCATTTTCGCCGGCAAGCTGATAGCCAATAAGATGACAGCGATTATATAAATATCTATCCTTTATCACATCATACTTCACCGTATGCCAGCCTGATGGCTTTATCATGCCTATCTTGCCACGCTCCTCAGTCGGCATGATATCCTTGCAGATATTGGCATAAGCCACACCGCATCTGCCAAGTGAATCCAAATCACTGTAATTTTCAAAAGCAGTGGTAATCATATCGCTGTCCGTAAAAAAAGGCTCATTATTGTTGACAGCCACGTATGCCTTGCCATCATATGCAGGAATCGCATCAAGGGAAACGTAAGAATTGTTGTTTACAAGATCCTCCTGTGGCCCATCCACTTTATCCTTGCTGCCTAAAGCACCGGAAGAATCCTCACCTGCCACTTCAGCTACTGCGACATGCCCGGCACCTTCAGTGCCGGATAAATCAGTGGAGGCACAGCCTGTAAAAATTGTAGCAATTGCAAGTAATTCACATAGTGTAATTGCAGCTGTTTTCCTTAACTTTAGCCATATGTTCATATAAAATCACTCTTTCTATCAATCGATTGATATTGGATTTTCCCTAATCACAATAAATTAAATGAATACTTAAATTACTAAACCTAATATACTTTTATTTCCTCGCTTCATTTATTATAGCAAACGTTTGTTTGTTTTTCAACCCTTGCTGTAAAGCTATATATTTCCCACTATTTTGGTATGTTAGTGAGTTTCCCCGGTAGTACGCACCTATGTCGCGTAAACTAAAAAAAGGATTCGAGCAAATGCTCGAATCCTTATAAATACCAGCTTATTAAACTATCATTTAAGATTGCTCGATGATACTAACAACTCTTGAACTTCTTTTTTAGTAAATATACACACAATCAAAACCTATATGTATATTTTCTATAAAATAAAAAGGAAGCCGGACGCATCCAACTCCCTTAGGCATAGTCCGCAGACGTCCGCCGCAATTCTGTAATATTATGCCATAATGAAAACTTTTATGCAATAGCACTTTTAAAGTTTCCACAAATATTTTTGAAGTTACTGTTCACACCTAACAGTATGACCAGCGACGCTCTCCTAGGTGGATTACCACCACAGCGTAAGGGCCGTAAGCCCCGCCCGGCGTGGTGCACACGGACTCTCGTGAGAGCGCATAGCGAAGCTGTTTAGATACTGTAGGATTATGCCCATGAAGCACAGAAATCCGCAGCCATGGACGGCTGGGGAAGGCGTTATGCGCCACGGACGGCGCATAAAAGCCGGTTTCGTCGAGCATTGAAAACCCAAAAGCATAATCCGTACAGTATCTTAACAGCGCAGCGTAGCGAAAACGAGAGTCCGTGTGCACCACGACCGGGCGGGGCTTACGGCCCGAACTCAAAAAAGCCACCCCAGGCATAACACCCGGTGTGGCTTTTAATCATGTATTATGAAATTATGTGAATCACCTAATGTGAATCAACACTGCTATATTGCAGACCAAATCTACTCGCAAAGCTTAGAAAACTCATCCGCAACAAACTGAACCTTGGTTCCGATAATAACCTGAACAGAATTCTTGCCAGGCTTCATAACGCCTGCAACACCTGCAGATTTAATCTTCTTGTCATCAACCTGAGTGATATCCTTAACCTCAAGTCTGAGTCTTGTGATGCAGTTGTCAATGCTTGCAATATTTTCTTTGCCACCGCAGCCCTCAAGAATAGTCTTTGCTACTGCTGTGTAGTCATTGTTAGAAAGCACTGCCTTCTTCTCTGCCTCGACATCATCGTCCTCTCTACCAGGGGTCTTAAGATCCCATTTCTTGATAGCGAAATAGAATACAATGTAGAATACGATAAAAGCTGCGATTCCAAGAGGAATGATGAGCCATGTCCTTGCTGCAGCCGGAAGTGAAGATGAGAATAATAAATCCATCGCACCGGCTGAGAATGAGAAGCCTGCTCTAAATCCAAGAGCTACTGTAATCATTGTGAAAATACCATAAAGTAAAGCATAAATCACATAGAGAACAGGAGCAAGGAACATAAATGCAAACTCGAAAGGCTCTGTAACACCACAGATGAATGCACAGATAGCTGCAGAAGCAAGGATACCGATGGCAGCCTTTTTCTTAGCAGTCTTTGCACACTTAACCATGGCAAGTGCAGCACCAGGAATACCAAACATCATACATGGGAAGAAACCTGACATGTACATTCCGAGGCTCCATGAAACATCCTTTGATGTCTCGCCTGCCCAGAAATGAGAGAGGTCTCCAAGTCCGATAGTATCGAACCAGAATACGTTGTTTAATGCGTGGTGTAATCCTGTAGGAATTAACAGACGATTCAGGAATGCATAGATACCTGCGCCGACTACGTCAAAACCAACGATTGCTTTACCGATAGCTACAAGAGCACCGAAAAGTAATGGCCATACAAACAGTAATACTACAGATACAAGGATTGAAACAACACCTGCGATAATTGCTACGCAACGCTTGCCGCTGAAGAATGACAGCCAGTCAGGAAGCTTTGTATCCTTAAATCTGTTGTAACACAAAGAACCAATAACACCGGCTAAGATACCGATAAATGGGTTTGCAATCTTGTCGAATGCAAGTGTCTTTGTAGCGCTGTCAGCGATAGATGGCATGATTTTTGTAACAAAGTCTGTAGACAGGAGTGTTGTCATCATCAGCCATGAAGCTAAAGCTGCAATACCGCCGGTACCGTCGTTCTTTTCCGACATACCGACACCAACGCCGATTACAAAAAGGATGGCCATGTTGTCAATCAAAGCGCCCCCTGCTTTAACTAAAAACAGACCTATTAAATTACGTACACCCTCGATGTCACCACCCTGCATGGTTGCAGGACATAAATAATATCCAATACCCATGAGGATACCACAGATAGGAAGTACTGCTACGGGAAGCATTAAAGCTTTACCCAGTTTTTGAAGAAATTTCATAAATTTCCCCTCCTTTACATTATGTATACTAAACTGGAGATACTCCAATAAAGTTCGTTATTATTATATAATTATATTCAAATCTACGCGAGACTTAAAATCTCATCACCGGCGGATACATCCCCCTCTTTGAGTATCTTTATCTCACTATAATCAGCAGTGTTGCCAATTAAAACCGGAGTAATGACATTAAGATCTGCTGCCTTAATCTGCTCCAGGTCAGCCTCCATCAAAAGGTCACCCTTCTTCACCTGATCACCAACGGAAATATGTGATTTAAAAGGAGCACCCTTTAGTATCACTGTATCCAGACCAATGTGCAAAAGCAACTCGACTCCCTGAGTGGTCGTCATGGTAAAAGCATGAAGCGTATCAAATACAGCTGTCACCTCACCATCCGCCGGAGCGTAAAACCTGCCCTCAGAAGGAATCACGGCCACGCCGTCTCCCAATATCTTCTCAGAAAAAGTAGGATCCGGAACCTCTGTAATAGGAACCACTCTGCCGTTGCACGGAGAACAGATCACCTTTCCCTTTGACTTATTCTTAAAAAAACCTAACATGATATCTCCTTTCCGTCGATATACACACTCACAATATCCAAATCATCATTGAGAAGCACAAAATCTGCTCTCTTTCCTGCAGAAATGCTGCCTGCTTCATCATAGATGCCAATCTCCTTAGCCGGATTGGCTGTAGCACACATAATAGCCTCCTCAAGCGGAATACCTGCCTGCCTTACTGTGAAACGCATACAATCCATCAGATTGGTTGCCGAGCCTGCAATTGTCCCATCATGGAGTGTAGCAAGCGGACCTCTGACCGTCACTGCCTGTCCACCGAGTGTATACTCGCCATCCTCAAGCCCTGTGGCTCTCATGCTGTCACTTATTAAAATCATGCGCTCAGCCCCAAACATGGCAAATGTCGCCCTGATAACCGACGGATGAATATGCACTCCGTCACAAATGAGCTCTGCATGACACTTTTCTGAATCTCTCACAGCCCCGATAACTCCCGGATTTCTGTGATGAAGCGGTGGCATCGCATTATACAAATGTGTAGCATGGCTTGCACCATGCTCAATAGCCTCTACTGCGGTGTCATAATCCGCCGCTGTGTGTGCTATTGAAACCACAACACTTCCTCTTACCCTGTCTATAAAATCAATCGCGCCCGGCTCCTCCGGAGCGATATCTACAAGCTTTATCAAGCCATGGGCCGCATCCTGAAGCTCACAGAAATAATCATAATCACATCGCATGATATTCTCTGCCGCCTGTGCGCCCTTTTTAGAAGGACTGATAAAAGGTCCCTCCATATTGATACCTACAAGATGTGCACCACCATGATAATTATAATCACCGGCATTTTTCATGACACTCAAAAGCTCATCCCTTTGAATGGTCATAGTAGCCGGACACACGCTCGTCACTCCGACAGAAGCCTCGTATGCTGTAATCACATCAAGTGCCTCTGTGGTACCGTCACACATATCAGCTCCCTTGCATCCATGAAAATGAATATCCACAAGACCCGGTATCATGATAAGACCTGATGCATCTATAATCTCCTGCGATTCGCTGTCATTAGCCGCGTCCGTGTCAGCTGTTCTCTCCAAAACACTGTCAAAACGGCCATCCTTAACGACAACATCGCCTTGCATGAAGCTGCCATCCTCTGTAAATACCCTTGCATTTTTTATTATCATATACATGCACCTTCTCAACTAAAAAACATCTACAAACAACTCAATGCAGCCTCATCCGCTACAAGCGTAACATCATTGTGCAGCTGCAATACAGAAGCCGGCACCTGTGGTGTAATCGGTCCAAAGAAAGCCTTGTGAACAATCTCTGCCTTATCCTCACCACTTGCAACAATAAGAATCTTCTTAGCCTGCATGATGGTCTTGATGCCCATTGTATAAGCCTGCTTCGGAACATCATCAGCCGATGCAAAAAAGCGCTTATTAGCCTCAATAGTAGACTCTGTAAGATTCACACAGTGTACCTGCTTGTCAAAAGACTCGCCCGGCTCATTAAAACCGATATGACCATTGTGTCCGATACCAAGAAGCTGTAAATCAACACCGCCAAGAGACTGAATCAGCTCTGTATAGCGCTTGCACTCCTTCTGTGAATCCGGCTCCATGCCGTTTGGCAGGTGAGTATTCTCAACCGGAATATTCACATGATCAAACAAATTCTGATGCATAAAATAATAGTAGCTCTGGTCATTCTCACGGCTTAATCCCTTGTACTCATCAAGATTCACCGTCATAACCTCTGAGAAGTCCAAATCCCCCTTCTTGAACCACTCAACGAGCTGCTTATACAAGCCGATAGGTGTAGAGCCTGTAGCCAGTCCCAATACACAATTAGGCTTCATAATCACCTGTGCCGATACGATATTTGCAGCCTTTCTGCTCATATCTGCATAATCCTTAGCATGATATATTCTCATGAAAAATCCCCCCAATTCGTAAAATATGCCCAATACTTTCTGCACAACCTTCAAATGTGCTGCTTGATTGCATATATGCATTTTACCCCATATAGTACATTTTGTCCAGTACTTTTTGTCATATTTTGCACATTTTATAAAAAAAATATTAAATTTTAATGCGGTGAAGTGGTAAAATTGCATAAAAATAATCCGTTACACTTATATCTCGTATAGCGGATTACCCTGTAAAATACAATTATTTATAATCTTGAGTGTCCAGCCATAGACCATCATACTGTCATTATTAAGAGAAAATGACAGCATATTTTTATCAGAGAGCAGTGAATTACTTTGTCCCATATGTCAGAAAGGCGGTCTTGTCTTCCGTGATTAGCATTGTAAGCAGATAAGCACAAAAGAAACCACCGCAGGAATTTAGCTTAGTTAAAGCGTTAAATTCTGCGGTGGTTTTAATTATGCAGTCTTTTTAATTTCTATATCCATAATACCAATACCAATATAGCGCGTTCACCAGATTTTTTAATTCCGCAGATGAATTTCCACTATTAATGACCTTCTGTGAATAGCTGAACGGACCATAGTCCAGCTCTAAAATACAGGCCTTATTCTTTTCGGTGACTTTGCATGCAAAAATACTATTCAGGTTGCGTGCCATTATTCCGTTTATATCTACACAATACACCCCATCTGAAGCCTTTTTAGGTGTCAGACTGACTTCATTGCCATCTGCATTAACATAGCTGAACTTGTAATTGTTTATATCACAGCCTTCGTTCACCATAAAATAATGTCTTACTGTCATCTCAGACTTACATATCAGAGAGCTTCCGTAATATGTCAGTCCATTACTCTGACTATTTGCACTATCTGTTTTAATAACAGCCTTATATTCCTCAAAATCAGCCGCTGCTACAGCTTTATCTGTATCGCTCAAACCAGCATTTGCCGGCTTATCAGTGTTATATTTAAAGAAGTTCTGCGCTGCGGTTCCATAATTTAAGAGTGCCTTCACAAGCTTAATGGTCTCCGCCGGATACTCGTTTGATTTTGACAGAAGCTCGGTGGCATATTCTTTTACACTGTAAGTGTATTCATTTCCACTACTACCATCCACCACCATTTTGGCTTTAACCGTATCTGACATCTGTGCAGCATTTATTGGACATGCAAACTTATATATAACCTTTCCGTTTTTCTCAACAGGGATTGCATCGTTTACACTGACCTTGTATAGCTGGCTACTATTCACCGTAAACTCCATATATGCGTTGCTGTTTGATTTGATACTTTCAGGAAGCTCCATATAGTAGTTCATATCAATATTATCTTTTAAAGTAAGGCTCCTGCCAACAAGCTTCTCAGAATCTTTTTCTACATTATTGGCGGTAAATGCTTTAATACAGAAATTACCATACACATTCTGATAATTCCAATTGCGGGAATATGCCAACCCTGTACCATAGAAATAATAGCTTGCCGTATTATCACTTGACGCATGATTCTCCCACACCATTTCATTATTATAATTTACATCACCAGTCATCGCTGCCTCAATGTCAATGGCAGGTGTATCAGTAGTCACTACAACCGAATAGCTTGTCCCAGGCTTCAGATTAACCGCTGCTTTAAGTGGAATGGTATATACTCCGGCATAGGTTGTATGCCCTGTAGTGGTAGCAGTCTCCTGCTTTGTTCCGCTGGTTGGCTTTGTCTTATCCTTTAAATCTGTATAAATCTCTATTGTATAATTCACATTTGTTTTAGATGTAATAGACAATGAAACTGCTTTTAAGTCCTCAGAAGATACTCCCTGTTTTGTCTGAGCAGTAAAAACATTGGCCAATTTCCTGTAACCGCTTTGATGGGCTACATTTAATCCTCCATCAACCTGATAATTGTTATCATATCCATCATTAGCAGAAAAATCAAACACCCAAGCCGTATCGGATAAAGAAAACGTTTCATATGACATCCAGAAATAACTCTGATCATAATATGAACCGGTTCCGTCTCCCCAACTATTACGAATAAGCCATGCACCATCTTTTTCAGGTTTAACACCATCTCTGAAATTATCTTTAGAATAGTTATCATCCCATCCAACAACCATTACCGCATGACCTGCTCTGTTATTTGTTTTATCATTATAACTGTTATTTATGTAATGATATCCGGTATCATTATGACTATACATAATTCCCACTGCACCATATTTTTTTATGGCTTTTTTCACATCTGATGCATTTTCCTTGATATTAATCATGTATGTATTTTCCAGATGTGCCTTATCCTTTGAATATGCATATTCATCAGATAAACCTGTATTAAGAAAAGTATCAATAGTGCTTGCTGTATATCCGTTGCTTGCCACCTTACTATATGGTACATCACTCTCGCTTACCGGACCACACCACTGTCCCATTCTGCGTGCCGCCATCAAATAGTTGCCACCACGATTGAGATAACCATACTGAACACTTGTATTATTCATATAGTACTTTGCATAGTCCCCTACTGTTCCACCAAGCGGATCTAACAGCGAATTATATGCATAATACGCCAGATGCAATTCACTAAGATCTATATTTTTATCAAACGCACCATCATTAATCAGATCAAACTCTGCAAGGCCTATTGACGAAAATGTCCAGCACGTGCCAAGAGGATTTTGATTACGAACAGACGGATATTTCGCCTTGATATCGCTGACTCCATTTGCCGGATACCTGCTCTCTATAGTTTCATCTGCAGAATATCCCCAATCATCAGAATACGGCACCGCCTCATCCGGTTCATACACCGGTGTATTATAATCCAAATCACTCAGAATATATCCACTTGTAATGCTATTTTCTACAATTGGCTGTTGTTCTGCTTCAACGCCTTGTCCTGCTGACACCGGTTCTGCTGCCACCGGAACAGCCGCACCTAATATCATAGCTGCACTTAACACTACTGATAAAAACTTTTTTGTCTTCATTCGACTTTCTCCATTGTATTAACTCCTCTTACGTTTCTTCTTCAAATGTAGGTAAAACCACAACTGACGTCTCATTAGTCAATCGGTATAATTGGAAGCTCTATCACTCCGTTATCAGATTTCGGTTCATTATTATTATTCATTCCTGAATTGTCATTATCTGAATCATCTGTGCCTGAACCACTATCTCCTGAATTGTTTATTTCAGATTTTTTATCAATCTTATCACCTGTTTTATTTACATCGTCTGAAGTGTTTTCTGATTCATCATTTTTCATTATATCAGTCTCATATGAATCCCTGGAATCATTATTATCGGTGTTTTCTGATGAGCTCTTTGTATCTTTCAAGCTTTTGCCCGTTTCTTTTGTAGTTGTTGAACTTTCGTCAGAATTCTTATCCACATTACTAGTCTCTGTATTTTCTGTATCCAATATCATCTCTGTAGCTGATACTGCCTCTGTGGCTATTTCTGAGCTTGTTTTATTTTCAAGCGCTATATTCTTTGCAGACAGTGCTACAACTGTAATTGCTACGCCAAAAATCAATATCACTATTGTGCTAACCATTTTTTTATTAAAATTAAATTTCATTTTCTATATCCTAGTATAATTATGGTGTAGTCAATCAAGACTACTTGGTTAATAAATTTCTGTAAATCAGATAACTAAAGAAGGGATTCTTCCTTCATCAGATACTCTTTGCTTGTCCAACTATATGGCAAAAATACTTGTGGCATTCCATCTCTTCTTACACTAATTTCAAAATACTGCCGATAATACTCAATTCCTTCAAGCCCAGCCTTGCTCAAATAATCATCAAATATTCTATTGATATTTGCAAATATTTTCAAAGCCTGCTTACGGTTGTGCACTACAATGCACTCGCTTAAATCATCAATTGAATGCTCTTTAATATACCCATCATTGCATATATATCTATGTTCCTTTTTTACCAATTCAGCCAAGCTGCAAGTAGATGACTTTTTAAATTCGAAATAGAAATCTATAGGTTCTGTCTTATAATCGTCAGACACTGAAAAAGCCTCTAAAAAATTCCACTTCACATAATTTTCTTTTATATATGCATGCTTTTTAGCAAGCTGAATTTCCTCTAACTTCAACTCTCAAAGTCAGGAATTATACTCTAGTACTATATTTTATGCAAAATCAACATAATATTTACCATCTTTCTTAACCGGTTTTAAAATCTGATTTCCTACTGTAAACTTATAATCAGATATATTTTTACTATCAATGCTGAAATAGCATAGTCTTCTAAAACTATAGTACTCTTTCTATATGAAATTTACAAGCAAAACTATGCCATTTGTTGTTTCTGATATTCGAACCAGTACAATGAATTCAGTAAAATCTCTGCATCAACATTGCATTTTGTATATGCCTTGGCAACATAATTCCGGTACCTTGAATTGCTTTCTCTGCTCACGAATTTTTCTGTTATCTGTTCTGTCCTTTTTCGCCATCCTAATCTCTCCGTTCCACTCCGGTCGATGCTAAACCAATGTCCTCCGACCACCCATCTCCCTTAAAAATATCAATACTCTTTAAGGTAGGAATTGCACAATACTTTCCTATCAGATAATTTTTCTCATAGTTTTCGTCCTTACGGATGGGTAATAGTATAGCTAAAAACCCCAAAATACTAGTAAGTTCCTGCAAAGTTTACCATATCCACTGATTACGTACCTCGTTTGCCTCATCAGATGATTTACAAATCTCACGCCATTTTTCCACACCCTTACCGCAATTTACTGTCTTCCAATCAAATAGTCTAAAAGCCAGAGCCGCACAAGCCTGTCGAAGCTCAATACAATGCTTAATATCTTTCATAGCAGCATTATCGTAGTTAATTAATTCTGCCAAAAAAAACAGTAATCTATCTATTCTTTCAATTCCAATAGTATCTATAACCGTATTCTTCGCATATACCAGATTATGTAATATCCATATAGCTGAAAGCAATCCTGGTTCTTTCCTAAGCTCAATTAATTCGACTATCTTTCCAAGCATTTGACTGGTAGTAACACTATCAGGATAACGTATAATATACTTTTCCATAGCTCTAAGTGAATCTATTGATTGAGATTCATTCATTGCAAAAATATTCTCTTGTACATCACGCTCCCATTGTTCATCCCGCAAAATAAATATATCAAAACACTTTGTGTAAATCCCCTTTTCATTCATTTCATGTGCCAATTTAATAAGAATCTCTCGTGCTTCATCGGAAATCATACCATTACAATTTTCCAGCACAGCTGCTATTGCATATACAGCTTTTCTAGAATTATCCTCAAACATAATATTTGCTGTATTCTCTGCGATTTTGTACCAGTATTTACTTATCTTATTTATAATAATAAGCACATCGTTTTCATTCCAATAGCCCAGCTCCGTATTTGCACATAAAAGTGTCAATTGTTTTAAATACAAATCATTGCTATCCTTAGCAATATCATTTGTAATAAAATAATTCTTAACCGACAATTTGGGAATTGATTCATCAATGTATGGCAGCGTTTCATATACCCATAAGTAATAACCGGCCAATTTCGGCAATTGAGTTTTCTCGTCAATATTTGACCAAAGTAACTTCACATATTCATCATGCTGTTTAGTGTTTAAAAGATGATATTCATCTAAAATCTTTAATCTTACGACTTTTGTCTTCCATTCGTAATCAGACTTCCAATCATCTTTTAATAGCCAATTTATCACATCTTCATCTATCAACACATGATATTCTTCAAACAAAGTATCCAATCCTTGCTTGTTAAAATAACAGTCAAAAATATCTATTCCATTTGAACCGTCAACTCTCGAATGCATTGTTACTTGCTCTACAATCTCAGTTTCCATCATTAGATGAAGTAGCTTAACCTTCATACGTTCGGATATTTGCCGTAATAGCTTATCCATTAATTGAGTTACTTCAAATCGAGGTGGAATGTTCCTATAACTCATAATTTTCTGAATAAACTGTAATTCCTTTTTTTGCATCCTTTCAGATGCCCGGCTTGAAAATCTTTGCAATAATATCGGAACATTTTCCCTTATATGCCCAGCTAAATATTCCGGGAAACCATTTCCCATTGCAATTATTTCACCGATATTAACCTCAATAGCATTTATTAAAATATCTATAACATCGTCAATATACCCACTCTCTAAATCCATTACAAATTTTCTATTAACAAGTTTTTCTATTGTCCCTGTACTTGAACAACGAACTAACAGTAACAAACCTAATCTATTATTAAAATTATAAATAGACGCTATCAAAGACAATTCCATATCTGAAATAACAGTAACGCATCCACATTTAAATGGGATTCCAAGTTTCTCTAACACTTTATAAAGCTGGTATCCTTCCGCATGACCCGAACGACTATATGAACATATGGTCACTGTACTCCTGTTTAGTTCAAATGTTTCCTTTTCAAATTGGTTATCAACACAATGGTTAAAAAGTTCTTTAGCAACATTATTTTTCCATGATTCCCAGTCAAAAAATTCTTTTTTTCGCTCAATCTCTTCTAATATCTCATCGATTCCCATTTGCTCAAATTCGTATATTTCTTTATGCAAAGAATATGCCTGCTGACAAATAGAAAGTAATTGTAATACCGATGCCTCTAAACTCTTTAAATAATAATTTTCATTATTCTCATCTACTTTACAAATTAAATCTTGTCTGAGCTGCTTTAACTTTTCAAGTGATTCTTCCAATTTTCCACATTCCAACTCGAGTCCTATTACCAACAGTCTCTGTTCATAACACTCCTTAGGAATATCGCACTGATCCAACTCCTTTCTCAAACTCGGTATGTCTAACTGAAAATAACATGCCTTAGCTCTTTCTATCATTAAGTCGACTTTACCATTATTTCCACTATCCTGATAGACAATCAAAATGTCCATAAGACGCTGCCATTCGTTCCAATTCATAGACTCCCTATAACAAGAAAGCAGTATCTGTCCTATATAGAACCACTTTCGTATTTTGTCTGAACCACCGGCATTTTCCTTAATTTTTATATAATACTTGTCCCATATCTGCCTTAAGTGAAATACTTCATACTCGCTATATGGTAGCATTGTTTTTATACATCTCCAGCACAATTCATAAGCAAAATCCAACATTACGTCAATATCTTCCGTCTCATGCTTTTGTAACAATCCATTCTCGTCAGTATACATACTTAACTCTACAGCCGTATTATATGGAATAATATACCAACCCGGATATTCATCACGTTCCTTTTGCCACGTTTCTGTTAGTTTAATAATATCATCCGTATAGCTATCTTTGTGCGCAAATATACCATCAACTTCCACCCTCTCCAAATGCCATTCAAGTAATGTATATGGACTCTTATCCTGCCAGTCTTCATGTGTCGTTGGACTCTTTTGATTGTATTCACCATCATTTTGACTCATCAATTCAAGAATCTTATTGAGCGTCTCGTTACTAGATTGCGTTGAAGCCATCAAACTATTAACATTGTCATGGATATCTCCCAAGCAATAAGAACCATACCTCTGCGGAAATAACTTTTTAATTTGATAAATTACTATATCCTCAAAATGTTTCTTGCATCTAGCTTTATTGATGCTATCAAGTTCACTTAAAGAAAGTAAATCATTAACACATCTATCCAAATCCTTTAGCCAATCAAAACTATTACTCTTTCTTATTTCATTAGCTAAAAGTCTCATAGTTTCCTCACAGAACAAAATCCTCCTAATGTCATTCTGCTCTGTGTTATCTTTTTCATATTCAGCAACCGTTTTCCCAGCTGATACGAATATAGCCTCAAACTGTTTCTTATCCAAAATAGATAAACCTATTTTTTTTAAGACTGACTTAGGATCCCCAAAAAATAAATCAGTTCCAGCTTCCACTACATCATGCTCATCCATTCTTTACCTCTCCTTCACAATAACTCTTCAGATTGCAGTAAAAACAATTTATACTTTACCACTTTTTCCTATGCCAACTCGGACTCATGCCCTCCACCGTCTTAAAAAGTCGACTGAAATATAAGTATAGTAAAACACTAGCATTTTCTGATACTTATTATGAGTAAATAATTAACTTGTTGCAATCCGTCCTTTCGGCAAACATATTTTCGACAAATTATATTATTCAGTATAGCGAATTTTAGGTTAATATTCAATTGATAACTATTATAAATTGCAAAGTTGCGGCAATGAAATGAGCTGATGCCTGACAAAAATGAGAACCGATTTTGGACAAGATAAGGAATCATAAACACCAATATGTTCCGCCCAGATAACAGCTCGATAATTTTATCTTGCATCAACTTAAGACATTTTCCTTAAGTTGATGCTTTTTGACCACATTGGTGCCTGCCCCCACCACTCATTAAACCACACATCTTCAGATGGACTTTGTATGAAAAAAGCAGCTCCCCTATTTTTCATAGACTAACTGCTCAAACCTCTGGTTCCATATTAAATTTTAATTTTCTGAAATTTCTTCTGTCCGGCTTAACTGCTTGCGAACATCACGTCCACGATACATAATTCGAACTATATACACTATTTCATTTTCATCATTTGTCTTATAAAATACCAAATAATTGTCCACCGGAAAGAACCGAAGTCCTCTGCTGTGCCATAGTTCTTCCTCATAAAGCCGGTTTCTATTCGGCATGGTGTCCAGCTTTCGAATAGCAGCCATAATTCGGTCTGTCTGTCCGGCAGCGTTCTCTGGAGCTAACAGTTCCTCTGAAATATATCTGAAAATATTTCTCAGATCTCTTTTGGCTCCTGCTGTATACATCACTTTATATTTCATATACCAAATTCCCGTTTCATTTCTGCTTCAACTTCATCTGCTGAATATACTCTGCCTGCTTTAATATCTTCCATGCCTTTTTCTATTTCTGCATCGAACTGTTCCTTTGTAAGAGAACCATACGCAACAGGTTCCTCATAAGCCGGAAGTTTCATTTCAAAAGGAATTCCTCTCTGGAGTACAATCTGTCTCAGAAACATTCCTACCGCATTGGACATTGGAATGCCAAGTCGATCAAGCACCTGCTCTGCCTGCTCTTTTACTTCAGGCTCAACACGTGCAAATACATTTGCTGTTCTTGCCATAGATATCGCCTCCTCTTTTTTCTTCATTATATTTCGTTTGATTGCTAATTGCAAGCAGTTTGCACTCTTTTTTAATATCGTCTTTCATCCTAATTCAATGTATTTAGGCAGATAGGTTATATATAAAACTCTGTATTTTTGTAAGAAATATAATGATGCCTAACCCCACTGTTAATTGTAGCAGCTCAATTAAATAGAAGCCCCAGTAGTTCCAGCTACTGGGGCTTCTATTTGGGTGTGCCATGACACTCTTTAGCATTTCAATCTAGAACATCTTATATTTATGTTCTAAAAATTTTTTAATATATCTCTACTTAAATATCCTAATTTCGGTTTTGTAATTGATTTATTATGGTTTTTCTTTCATCCCCTTGAATTCCCAAAGCATTTAGTGCCTGATCCACTGTAAGTTTCATATTCTCCATAAGATTTTTCACAGAAATCATCTTTTCCTTTACCGCATATTCTTTTGCATATTCCTTTGCATATTCCTTTGCATATTTTTCAACTGCTTCACACATTTGCTCACGCCCCTTTTCAGTATCCTTAAAATGCTTTACACCTTTTGCTAATGCAGCATAATGAATCTTATCTGAATCTGTCTGACGAAAATCATTCATTAGCTGTCCAATTTCATCATTACCTTTATAGTTACCATTTACATATATAATATGGGAACCATCATCAAATAATTCTTCTGTTTCCCTTATATATCGGTCTATGTGATATACTGGTAAACCCTTTCTAAATTTATCATGTTTATATATAAATATGATATACGAATCCTTAAGTTGCCTGAACTCCTGTCCTTCGTCTAACATTTTAGAATCTACCATACTGCTATGATATCTTGCTCGTCTGATATGTGCCCCTGCCGAATTCCCTTGTACTTCAATATCAATTTCATCACCGTTCACATCAATCGCATGAACATCCAATGTTATATTTCTTCCACCTACTTCATGACTTTTTATCTCATCTTGTCCAATAACACTAATTACATTAATGTTCCTTCCCAATATGATTCTAAGCATAAGCTCTGTTGCTTCGATATTATTGTCGAAAACTCTACTCATTAAATCATCATCAAATAGAGTAAGTTTATCCACCAGTTCATTAACATTTTCCTTAACCATTATATCCTCTCTTTCAAATTCATATTACCACGTATCGGTATTTCAATCAAATAAAATAATCATAAAGAATGAATTATTCTTTTTGCATCTGGACAACCATACCCAGTACTCTTCATTTGAATATATAATCTTCATCCTCTCTTGTGAGAATTTTTTGGTTTTTACGTATCATGTGGTACAAAATTACATTTTTTCTAGTTGTTCATCTTCAAAGCATCCATATAGCCCAAAAGTCTCTTTTGCTGCTTATAATCCAACTGCTGATACGTCTCAACTACCATTCCAAGTTCAGTATCTTTTGCAAAAACATATGTCTGATTATCCCTGCTTCTGGTTCCAATATGCTCTGCTCCTGACAATAACTCATATGGCGAAATATCCATTCGTCCTAATTCAATGTATTTACTTTTTCATTCGAACAAAACCTCGAACACCTAGCTTAATGGCATTGCTACCACCATATTAGGCGGGGGAGTGCACGGAAAAAAGCGTAGGCATAGCGAGCTACGCTTAGGATTTTTACCATATCCACTGATTACGTTCCTCATTTGCCTCATCAGATGATTTACAAATCTCGCGCCATTTTTCCACACCCTTACCGCAATTTACTGTCTTCCAATCATTCCTGCCCTCCTTTAAAGTAACAACATTTCTCTGTAGAACTTCGTTATCCTATAAAACCACTTTCGCATATGCTGTTTTATCAGCCCTATTTTTATTATGATAAATTGCACCTGTCAACGGTTATTCTCTAATAAGAACTCAGCTAAATAAGAACCATCCCGTAATTCCTGTTATAAGTACTTTTTTCATTTGAAATCTCCTTAAAATAAATAAAAAATACGTCTATTTAAAATACGATAATATTTTAAACAGACGTATCTAAAAATGGAATCGACAATATTTGTATAAATTAGCACAATATTGGTTTTTATCACTACCACTTTAAAACTATCAAAGCATCTCCTCCAAACAATCAACAATTGCTTTGCAATAAGGCTCATATTCACCATTATTCTTATTTGAATAATATTCTATAAAACTACGAATCTCATCATCCGTATAGTCCTCATCATCAAACACCTCTGATGCCTGAATAGCCTGCTTACGGTCCCTTTCGAGATGAAAACTGTCAAGTCCCAGATTATGTATCATATCCTGAGCAACATTAGAAGATGGACGATTCCTAACAGCACTAATTTTGCCGTTTGCTGAATATTTAAATACCTTTTCTACTTCAGCATCCGTTGGTGAGAGCATATCATCTCTAAACCAGTTATTCTTCCTGTGCCCACAATGTTCATCATCTAAGATAATTGTCGCCTCTCCATTGCATGATGCAAACATGTTTTCATATGTTAAATCCATATCTCTAAAGGACTCCTGTGGAAAGAAATGCTCAATATGAGCTGAATTGTTGTAAATTCTTCTCATACAATAGCAGCATATTTTGCCCTGCTCCTTGATAAGAGCCTCGCGCAGCATTCTTCTTCTTTCAATTCCTTCGCTATCATTGCCTGCAAAATCAACTTTATAATGAGGTTGCCTATTATTAACTTCTACAAAATCAGATTTCCATTGTTCAAACCATTGCGGCGCACTGCTTTTATTAATTTGCTTCACGTCTTTTACCCCTTGATATCAGTATCCTTGCCTTAGAAATACCATCAGCATAACCATTTGTTTTCTTATCCAATATATCCACTATTTTCTCTGCTTCATCATACTTCTTATCTTCAATACACTTATACATCTCATCAATCATTCTCTTGATGTCCTGATTAACTGAAGACGTATTCATTACTTCCTCTAAAATAACATTTGCATCCCATCCCACAAAGGATTCATAGGTCTTAAATAGAATCTCATTATCTTCATTATACAGATACAATAAATTGACAGAATCATCCATCTCACCCAAAATCTGCGGAGAATGTGTAGTAATAATAAACTGGATATTGGGGAATGTGTCTCTTAAAACATTCAATACCTTTCGTTGCCACGATGTATGCATATGCAAATCCAATTCATCAATGAGCACAACACCTGAGCCTTCCAAAGGATTCACATCTTTCCCCGGATTTGCCAATGCCATTCTTCTTGCCAAATCTCCAAATAGAGCTATCGTGCATTTTTCTCCATCCGATAACTGATCTATCTTTAAAGACTTGCCGTTTTTATTGACCTTCATTGCCAAAGGTCTTCTCTCTATCCGAATATCCTCAAATCCATCAAGCATAGCTAACATTGCTTTTTTAACAGCTGCAAGACTTTTATCTTCATAATCCGAATCATTTCTAACCTTTATCTGATTCTCTATATCCTCCTGATTTCTGAACCATTTAAATAAATTTCTAAAATCTATCGTACTTTCTATAGCTTTGTCGAATGCATCCAATTTTACAAACTGCTCTTTAGGTGCCCTGACCGGCACATCAAGCACAATTCTATTTACTCCATAATTAACAAAAATTGGCATACTCTTATTATCCGATTCCTCTATCCAATTGCCATTGCCATCATCATAACCCATTTGTATATATAACGATTGAAACTTATCTGTAAGTTTTTTAAGAGCACTTGTATTTCTTTTTTCACCTTTAGCCCTGTCAATTGTACGCTCATAATATATGCTTTCGCCATCCCCAAAATCGAAATCTGCCTTTATGCCGGCCGCAGACTTTCCATAGCTAATAAAATCTTCATTGAATCTGGCTGTCTTACTTCTTACCGTTCCCATCAGCTTTGCAATGATATCAGCATATAATAAATCTATAGCCTGAAGGATTGTTGACTTGCCAACGCCATTCACACCAAAAATAACCGTTGTCTTATTATCAAGCTTTATTTCCAGATTGTCTATTCCCTTAAAATTTTGTAATGTTATCGAATCAAGCTTCATATCCCTACCTCACAATAACTCTTCAGATTGCAGTAAAAACCGCTATACCATGCTTATAGTATAGCGGATTTGTATTTAAAAAACAATTTATATTTTACCACTTTTTCCAATACCTAAAATGAATTTCTAAATTCCGCATGCCCCAATGGGTAATGGAATTTACTCTCGCACAGTAAATATTTACTCTTTCATACAATCATGTTATGTTTATGACTCCCTCTGAAAGCAGTAGAAGGAGAAGCATTATAAGTAAATATATATCAGGAAACCAGAAACATCTTACTTTAATTGGTCAGACCCATATTGAAAATGAACTGGCAAAAATGACTCCCATTAAAGACATTACAGCATTTTTATGTATAGCTCCAACAACTATATCTGAAAAAGTCCGTGCTCATCGGATTTCAGACTGGTATCATAAAGGTACTTTTTGTAAAGAAAAGAACTTTTGTATGCGATATAATTTTATCAATTTATTTTAAAAATGCCAAACAAAGGAGAACATCATGGAAAACTTACAAACACTTACTGAAAACTATTTGGAATACTGCAGGACACAAAAATGTCTGGATGAAAAGACTTTAAAAGCATATCGGATTGACTTGCGACAATTCTCTCAGGAACCATGTCTTGAAAAAACAACTGAAATCACAACAAACAATCTAGAGGATTATATTGTCAGGCTCCACCAACAATATAAACCCAAAACCGTAAAAAGAAAAATAGCCTCAATCAAAGCATTCTTCCATTATCTGGAATACAAAGAACTACTTGCAATAAATCCATTCTCAAAAATACAGGTGCACTTTCGTGAACCTACCATATTACCCAAAATTATCCCACTACATACAGTAGAAAAATTTCTGACTATCATTTATACACAACGGGACAACGCTAAAACTAATTATCAGAGAAGGAATGCATTACGCGATGCAGCCGTATCCGAACTGTTATTTGCTACCGGTATGAGAATTTCTGAGCTTTGCTCATTAAAAAACGAAGATATAAATTTACATGATGGGAGCATCCTCATATATGGTAAAGGCGATAAAGAGCGACGTATTCATATTGGCAATGATTCTGTTTCTCAAATAATGGAAGAATATAAGGCTGAATTCCAAGCTGAAATCAAAAGCTGCAATCATTTTTTTGCTAACCAAAATAGCAAACCGCTATCTGACCAAGCTGTTCGCAGGATGATAAATAAGTATTGCTCTCTCGCCGATATAGATTTACATATCACCCCTCACATGTTCAGGCATACATTCGCTACCAGCTTATTAGAGGCCGATGTCAATATCCGGTATATTCAGGAAATGCTAGGACATAGTTCCATCAATGTCACTGAGATATACACACATGTAACCACTGCTAAACAGCGGGATATTCTAATATCAAAACATCCTAGGAAAAATTTTCATATATAGATTTCTTTACAATCCATCGTTTTTGATGGATTGTTTTTTTAATGGATAATAAGAAATTATCTGTTAAATCTTTTTTAACAGACTAATCGCAGATAAGGAGCTGATTGTATGCCAAAATTAGATCAAGAAAAAATAAAGATATTTTATAATAATGTAGATGATGTTTGGGGAAATCACGATCCATGGCACGACTATTCCTATCTGTCTCAACTGATGCAATTTTATTTGGAGAAATAACCTACGACAAAGAACCATATTATAAAGAATTTACAGACATAATACTGGACTGCTCAGACAACGAGAAAAAATATATCATGCAGGCTGCCCGCTATGCTAAACAGCTCATACATGATATCAAATCTTAATCCGGCTATAAAGTGTTTACCGATTAAAACTATATATTACACACACGAAGCAATAACTTCCATCGCTCCCTCCAGCTTCACGTTCCCAAACCCGGCCGGAATTATGAAATGGTCGCCTTTCTTGATTCTTTGTCCATTCACAGTGCCCTCTCCATCAAGCACACTCATGTTAAGAAATGGATGGCTCTGTTCAAACTCCAGCTCACCATCAAGCACAAGCTTATAAACTTTATAATACTCACACTCAATAAGCTTGTTCCACTTATTCTGTGGAAGATTATTGGTGTCCATGACACTGTCCTCTGTGGACTTTGCCGGAACTGTTATGACATCAATACTCTTCTCCACATGGAGCTCTCTCGGCTTACCATTTGTGAGTCTGTCATAATCGTATACACGGTATGTGATGTCACTGTTCTGCTGGGTTTCAAGAATCATGCAGCCGCTTGTGATTGCGTGCACTGTGCCCGGGTCGATCTGGATGAAATCACCCTTTTTGATAGGGACATAGCGGATGAACTCGTCCCATCTGCCCTCATGAATCATGTCTGAAAGCTCCTCATGGGTCTTTGCGTTATGCCCCACCACAAGCTTTGCATCATCAGGACAATCTATGATGTACCAGCACTCAGTCTTGCCAAGAGAACCATTCTCATTCTTTGCAGCATACTCATCATATGGATGTACCTGTATGCTCAGATTGTCCTTAGCATCAATTATCTTGATGAGCAGTGGAAATCTGTCTCCTTCAATATTACCGAACAGCTCCGGATGCTCATTCCAAAGCTGTGAAAGTGTCATACCGGCATAGCACTCATTGGCTATGCTGTCATCTCCGTTTGGATGCGCTGAAATGCCCCAACATTCACCGGTATTATCTCCCGGAATATCATACCCAAAATCAGTGGCGAGGCGGTTGCCACCCCATATCATCTGCTTAAAAACAGGATGTAAAAATATAATTTGTTTCATATGTCTTCATCTACTTTCAGTATATTTATCACGTGTAGTAATTTATTAATATTCTACTTACCTCAATTTCCAGCCCAAAAGTTCTTGGGCTGAAAATCAAAGTCATTTTGGAAGTTATGAAATCTACATGAATTTCCCAGCAAGCTCATCACATATAATCTGCTCCTGCTTCTCTGCTGCAGCTCTATCCACTGCACTGACAGAAATATAAGTCTTAAGCTTCGGCTCTGTACCTGAAGGTCTCACAACCACTGAGCAGTTGCCCTCAAGCATAAACTTGAGCACATCAGACTTAGGAAGTCCGTTGAGTCCCTTGCTATAATCCTGGCACTCGATAACCTTCTTGCCACCGATAGTGTCAAGCCCCTTGTGGAACTCAGCCATGATATCCTGCATCCTTGCAAAGCCTGCAGAGCCATCAAACTCATAGGAATGAAGAGTATTGAGACAGTAGCCGTATTTCTCATAGAGAGAATTGAGCTTGTCAATGAGGCTGATGCCCTGTGTCTTATAGTAAGCAAACATCTCACAGATGAGGAAGGCCCCGTTAACAGCGTCTTTGTCACGCACATATGTGCCGCTTAAGTAGCCGTAGCTCTCCTCGAAGCCAAAGATGTATGAGTCTGCCTTTCCCTCTTTCTCCAGACGGCCGATCTGCTCTCCGATAAACTTGAAGCCTGTGAGCAGGTTGACTGTTCTTACCCCGTAATCGGCTGCTATTCTGTCTGCCATATCGATTGTAACGATAGTCTTGCAGAGTACAGGGTCCTTTGGCATAGTGCCCATTGCCACTCTTCGCTCGCAGACATAGTTTAACAAGAGCATACCTGTCTCATTTCCTGAGAGAAGCACATACTCTCCCGCTGCATTTTTGACTGCGATTCCGACACGGTCACAGTCAGGGTCAGTAGCAAGGAGAAGGTCTGCGTTGCATTTCTTTGCATACTCCATACCGAGTGCCATAGCTTCCTTAATCTCCGGGTTTGGATATGGGCATGTAGGGAAATTGCCGTCAGGATTTTCCTGTTCCTTGACTACTGTGATATTGGTGTAGCCTGTCTCCTTTAATGTGCGAAGCACAGGCTTAAGACCGGTTCCGTTAAGAGGTGAATAAACGATAGCCACGTTCTTGTCCACCTTTACACTGTCATCGAGAAGAGACTGCTTTTTAACCTCCTCAACAAAGGCTGTAAGCACATCCTCAGAAATATATTTAATCTGACCATCTGCAACACCCGACTCAAAATCAGACTGCTTTACATCTGCAAAGATATCAAGCTTCTCTATCTCGGCAAGAATCTCTGCCGCTGCCTCTGTTGTAATCTGGCAGCCGTCAGCACCATAAACCTTGTAGCCATTGTATTTGCTTGGATTGTGGCTGGCTGTGACCATGACACCTGCCGATGTACCGAGGTATCTTGTGGCAAATGACACTGTAGGCACCGGAAGAAGCTCCGGCCAGATATTGACCTGCACTCCGTTTGCAGCAAATACCGATGCTGCAACCTTTGCAAACACATCAGATTTGATACGGCTATCATAACCGATTGCTACAGATGGTGCATCAAAGTTTGCTACGAGATAGTTTGCAAGACCCTGTGAAGCCTTTGCCACTGTATATACATTCATGCGGTTAGTTCCTGCTCCTATTGTGCCTCGGAGTCCACCTGTACCGAATGCCAGATTTCTGTAAAATGCATCCTCAATCTTTGCAGGATCATTCTCTATTGCCTTAAGCTCTGCTGCAACATCTGCATCGGCTGTTGCTGATGTGAGCCAGCGCTTGTATTCTTCGTTGTAATTCATATGTATTGCCTCTCTTTCTTTTATATCAACTAAAAAAGTCTATTAAAGCATAAACGACAGATTATTCTGATTTATTGTTTTTATTTTTCTCAATAGTTTCTGCCAACTTAATACGATTCTCTTTTTCTCCCAATTCCAACAATTCATCAATAGTGTATTTTTTTGTCTTATTATCACTTTCTGTAATTGAAATTTTTTTAGTATCATGTCCTTTTTTACTCATATTAGACCTCCTCAATCTGATTTTTACCATTTAGACTCAGTAAATATGATAAATGAATCAAGTTGACATATGCTGTCAAATTACGTTCAATAAACTTTCTTATTTCCTCATCGTTAGTTTTGTCTACAAAATCAAGTTCTTCCTCCAAGAAATCAATTTGCACTATAAAATCCACATGTGGTTCCTCAATTGCGCAGACGGCAATTCCCCAGTAAAACTTTACATCATGATTATTATGCTGAACCCACATATTAGCATCATCAATTTCTTTTGGTCTGAGAATATTTAATCCATTATTATTATTCATAAAAATTTTGCTTGAATAGAATTTTTGTTTCTTGTCTATAGGTATAGGCCTACGTCCCTTATCTCTCGAAACACTCTTCCTTCCTGCCATCTGAACAAATCTTTGTGTTTTTCCATTCTTGTCCGGTTTTTCCAATATAAATTCAACGCTTACCCTTGTTTCACATTTAAAAACATCTTTGAAAATCCTATATATCTTTGAACAAGCAAGTTCTGAGCATGTTCGAAAAATGTGCTTTCGCCAATTTGCTCTGTCACTACTCTGTATATCTATAACCAATGATTTAATTAATGAACTTTGCTCAGTAAGAAGCTGTGTTGAAAACCGTCTTTCCACATACATTTGTTTATGATAATCAGTACAAACTGCAGCCCATAAGATATCCAATACTGCTAAAACAATAAATATTATTGCAAATATAACTTTACCTTTATCAAGAAACATCGGAATAATCACACCCATAATAAGAGCAATTATGGAATGCACCCATCCCTGTTTTCCAATTATAAAAATGATTTTTGCAACATTAGTTGACAGACCATCTTTCGATTTTAATTTTTCTAAATAATCGTAAAAACTATCAATATGCCTTCTTAACATTTTTATCATATGTCCCTTACAATTAATTATTTTCATTTGATTTTTTATAGATTAATATATAGCATGAAAACCAACAATAATTCTATATCCGCAAGTACATAAAGGCGGCAGCGCAACAAGCAATATGCCAAATAATATCCATCTCATTACACAATCCACTGTATAATGAGATTTAATCTTTTGTTCTTCTCTCACTATTAATCATCCCTATAAAAATATTTTGTCAGTATTAATCATTTAGCATTATTCATTTTCTGTTAATATATCTAATAAATACCTTGTACTACAATCACATTTATTATGTAATGTATTAGCAATATAAGCAATCAACAACAGCACCCATAAAATCATTCCAAATAAAAAAAAATCATCTTTTACATTATCCAATGACACCCCTTTCGATGTTAATACCCCACTAAAAATACACGTTCCTAGTGCACCCAAAACAGCAATAGCCGTATTAACTAATTCGCCCACACGCAACAAGCCTTTATTGGTTTCCAAATCTCTTTTGCATTCTGCTATTAATATCTCTTTCTCCTTTAACGATAAATGCGACAATTCTTCTCTTACCAGCTTATACTTCTCAAATCGAGTAATATGATTACATCTATATATTTGCTTTGCTGAATGCTTAATTTCTCCTATATGATCTTGCATAGAAACATTTCTCCTTAAAATCTTCATAAATAATAATCGATAATATCTGTATTTTCTTCACATCTCAGCCGATTATAAATCGTTGCCTGCTGCCCACCACGTAGAGGTGTGTGAATATCCGAGCAGCGCAGGGAGCTTATTGCTCCCTGTTTCTGTGTCATCTATGTCAATTATTTGTTTATGTAATCTATTCGATAACAAATCTTATAGCTGATTAATAATATTAAAAACACATTCACATTCTAAATAATTAATAGAGCCAGATTACTATGATATTAAGGTTAAACAATTACATTATTGGTAATTCCCAATCATCACGAGCACTTGCTGGTATAATAGATAAACACTTCTCAAATACTAGTGTGTCTGCACTGCTTAAATTCCTGTTATCACTGTACGAGAATAACAGTCTGTAGCTTGCCACATCTTTTCCGAGTGTATATGTTTTTCCTGTCTGCCAGCCTGAATCCACTATCTTCTTTCCGTTTGCATCAAATCCCAGCACTGAATATCTGCTTCCTGTTGCCTTGCTCACATCCACGCTGAATGTCTTCTCGGATGTCTTGTAGCTGCACACTGTCCTGGCTCTGTTTGTTGCTGCCACGTTCTTTCCGTCTACACCTACTGTTCCAACTTCTATTACACTGCTACTATTCTGTACTGTGCTTAATGTGAGACAGTTCTCGAATTTCAATGTGTCTGCGCTGCTTAAATTCCTGTTATCATTATATGAGAAAATCAGTCTGTAGCTTGCCACATCTTTCCCGAGTGTATATGTTTTTCCTGTCTGCCAGCCTGAATCCACTATCTTCTTTCCGCTTGCATCAAATCCCAGCACTGAATATCTGCTTCCTGTTGCCTTGCTCACATCCACGCTGAATGTCTTCTCGGATGTCTTGTAGCTGCACACTGTCCTGGCTCTGTTTGTTGCTACCACGTTCTTTCCGTCTGCGCCTACTGTTCCTAATTCGATTTGATTAGAAACTCTTGCACCAACTACATTTATTGAATCTGTTTCATAATTATCGGCTAATACAGCATCAGAACCCACACCTCCAATTAACAATGAAACCACCAATAATAGTTTTAGTATCTCTGCAATTTTTTTCATCCTAACACCTACTTTCCCAATTTTAACTTTTACTACTAAATTAAATTCTCACTTTACCAACTATTTTTAATACTTTTTCACTTTTTTGGCAAATTACCGCCCCTCTGTGAGCCATTTCTGGATATAAGACAATGTAATCACCTTCTGATAAAACGGTCTTACTTATATTTTCTGGAACGTTCCAAAACATAACATCAAGATTTTCATTATATTGCTGTTTGACAGATAATCTTGAGATATCGCAAATTTCCAAACATTCCTTTCCAGACACCATAAACTGTATATCAATATATTTTCTATGAGATTCAAAATCGCATAAATCCGGTGATTTAGTATCATAATATTGAATATTATAATAAAAATCATCATTAACCTTAATTTTCTTTCCTACATCTTTTAAAGACACATCAATTGATTGTAAATAATTAACAGCAGCATCTACACGTCTTTTTATATCACGAGCATCTCGTTTTTCTGTAATCAACCATTCTGTAAACTCTCGTAAAGCACCTTCTCCTGCTTTATTGATACATACATAATCCGATAATTGCTTTACTTCCCTAACCGCGTCGGCCGGACAACCAACTATACCGCCTGCGTCCTTAATAGGCTGCATACAATTAATATCAATAATATCATCACCAAAATATGCACAATGTGATAGGTTATTATCTCCGACAATGTCCATAAGTGTCATCTGTTTATCTGTTTTTCCCTGATAAACTTCTGTTATTCCCAGCTCTTTGCACCTATTTTGAACAATTGAGCTTGTCCTGGCAGTTATAATAACAGGCTTAATACCAGCCGGTTTCAATATATAATTCACAACATAACCATCCTTAATCGAAAAAGCCTTCATAGCTTCCCCATTTGGTCCCATATATATTTTCCCGTCTGTCAATGTTCCATCAACATCCATTATTAAATATTTAATCATCACAGCCTCCAATAATGGTATCCTAATTTATTCAGCAATTAATTTTTGAACTTCTCTAGCTTTATTTTCTTCAAGTTCAGGCATAATTTTACATGTTTCCCATTTAATCTTAGGTATCAATAAAGTTCCAGAGGAAAGCATAACATTTAACAAGCATGGCTCATTATCTATTAACCAATCCTTATAATCATCAAGTTTTTTATAATTCTCAACTTTTGCAGCCTTAATTCCATAGGCATTTGCAACTTTAACAAAATCCGGTACCGTATAACCACTGTTTTCAGTCGTAATAAAATATCTGTCATCATATGAGCCATGCTGAATCTCACTTATTTTTCCAAGCTCCTGATTATTAACAACTATTATTTTTATAGGCAAATTTTCCCTTCGAACTGTCTCAAGTTCCTGAATATTCATTTGTAAACCGCCATCACCGGTAATACAATAAGTGATACCATTTTCATTACTTATTGATGTTCCTATAGCATATGGCAATCCAACTCCCATCGCACCATAACTTCCACCAATAATGATTCTACCTTTTGTGCCTCTTAACCATAAGGATTGTGCCGCCCAGCAGACAGTTTGTCCAATATCAACTGTAACAACAGGATCAACCGGAAGCAACTCTGATATCTTATTCATCAGTCTATTCCCCTCTGTATCATCATATCCATCCAGAAGCTTTTTAGCTTTCATACAATTATTCCACCAACCTGAATAATCAGATATTTCTTCTGCTAATAATTGTTCCATAAAGTACTTTGCATCCAGGTTATATTTTTCTTCATCAGATTTTATTTGCCTTGCCAATTCATACTGATCTACATCACAACGTATTAATTTTGCTTTTGAAGCAAATAGTTCTTTCATATGTCCTATTTGTCTTAATCCCAAACGTGCCCCAACAGAAATCACAAGATCTGCTTCATTCAGCATCATGTTAGAAATCCTATTACCATATGTACCGATAAATCCAAATCTATATTCATCCTGAATCATATCTACAGTATTCATCGTTGTTAAAACCGGAATATGAGTTTTCTTTATAAACTCATAAATTAAATCTGAAGCACCCGCTGCTCTAGCTCCGTTACCTACAATTAATACTGGTTTTTTGGATGTCATATGGAAAATCAATCACAACACCTCCCTTTCTTCCTGTTGTAGCCAAATTATATGCTCTTGAAACTATATCCGGAAACGACTCTGCACTATTTGGCGACACAGAATATTTAGTTATATGCTTTGTCATAGAAACAATTTCCATTTCCTGAAAACCATTTTGTCTAACTCCGGAATATCCTCTTTGTTCATTTGTTGGAACATTTCCACTAATTCCTAAAAGCGGTATTCCGTCAAACCACGCATCTGCCAATCCTCCGAATGCATTAACAGCCCCCGGTCCGGAAGTTGTAAAATACACTCCAAGTTTTCCACTTGCTCTGGCAAACCCATCGGCAGCATAAGCACAGCCCTGCTCATTGTAACAAACATGCACTTTTATTTCATTTTTCCTCGCATATAAAGCATCCATGAAAGGAACTATATATCCACCTGAATAGCCAAAAACATCAGTAATGCCTTTTTTTATAAGAAAATCAACTAAGTATTCTGAACACTTCATTATTTATTTCCTTTCTTATAATTTTCATATGCCCTATCTAAAATTGAAAAATCTGTTTTAGAATATCCTGTTCCATATCTTGTCCTTTGTTGTGACGATAACGTTTCAACAATATCGTACATTTCATTAGCTGTACACGTATATTCCTTTTTCAAGTGATAAACATTATCAACATGTGCATGTTTTGTACCACAAACATACATAGGCAGATCATAACCCCAGTTAAGATTCTTTAATTCCGGTGTTATATATCTATCAATCGTTTCAAGCAATTTCTGAATATCATATTTTCCATTACAATGCTTGTTTATATAATATGCCAGTAATTCTGTCTTTGCATTTCCAGCGCCACGTCCCATACCATATAAAGAACCATCGACAATAATATCTCTTCCAGTTTCTTCCGATAATTCTATCATTCTCTCTGCCAGCGCACATGATAAACCTAAATTATCATGCGAATGCAGTCCAATTTTAATATCCTTATCTAGTAATCTATCTACTTGCTTAAAAATATGAACCAGATCAATCATATCCATTGCACCAAATGTATCCACAATTGAAAAAGAGGCAGGTTTTACAGCATTCACTTTTTTGATTAATTCTTCACGCGCCTCATCCGTATAACTTATTGAATCCATCGGATTGAATTGAACAAAATATCCTTTATTTTTCGCACCTTTGCAAAATTCCAGAGATTCATCAATTTCATGTTGTGCAAAAGAAATTCGCAGCCATTTAAAAGATTTCCCATTATAATCATCCAAGTTTTCCAATGAATACCTGCTATTATCACAAAATCCCAAAAACTGTGTATTTCTTCTATCATCCGGTAAATATTTAATAACATCACCCGAATCCTTGTACACAAGACTCTCCCCTTTTACATTTTTCTGAAGGAAACCAGTTTCGACATAATCTATACCAGCTTCTGCCAATCCCTTCATTATACCTTTCACAAATTCAGGGGCAGAATTCTTATTAAATAGATAGCCACCGTCTCTAATTGTACAATCAGTTATTTGAACACTCATTTTTTAATATCTCCTTATAAATCGCATTGCAAATTTCAAAATCCTCTGGATAATCAATATCCATAGCCTCAATCTTATCAACTTCCTTTATATATGGATGAGATCCCAATCTTCTATTATGTTTAATAAATGATTCTTTTGTAAAAACATAAGCTATAGATGTTTCTCCATATATTAATGGAAGATCCTGTGTCCGCGGAAAATGATCAGGGTCAAAATTTATAGGCTTGTTATCTTCCCACATAAATGTCCTTATTGCCTCAGCACAAAACGCTGAATCGTATTCTCCACTAGCAACTTTTGCAACACAATCCTCTATAGTTGACACCTTTGCAAATGGAGATGTAGTATGTGCATTTACATAAATATCTGCATCAACAGAATTCATAAATTCTTTTATAAAATCATTGGCATTAATATTATCACCATCTAAATATTCCGGTCTTTTCAAATATTTCACTCCTGGCAAAATATAATCTCTCACTGCATCATCGGAGCAATAAATATACACTTCATCTATATTTTTTGCTTCTAAGCAAGCTTTCTGAATAAAATGCATTAAAGGTGTACCATCAAAAAAAGGTTTAATATTCTTTCCCGGAACCCTTTTTGAACCTAATTTAATTGGAATTAAAGCTACTGTTTTCATTTTTATTCTCCTTTTCCTTATTTTTTAGTATTGATTGTAAAATATCAAACACTTTACCCTGATACCATCCATCGTCATATAATTTTCTCACACTATTTATATACGAACCTTGCTCACTAAATTCTTTATTATTCCATTCTTGTAACAATGAGCATATTGTATCAACATTCTCAAATTCATCTTCCTTAATTGATATAGGGTAAGCAATTTCACTCTTAAGTCTAAAACATCTTAGTCCATATAAGTATAAATCTACATATGTTGCAGAAGCATGAATAATTCCAAAATCAATTTTCTCAAAAACCTCTTCCAACTTAATGTTTTTATTACAAACTTCTATGCAATTTCCATCAACACACATCTCATATTTTCCCTCTAATTCAGTCGGATGTGTTTTGACAATATATCTCATATTCATTGTGTGCGCAATTTTCTTTGCCATATCTATTAGTTTATAATTTGAAATATCTGCAAAAGGTAAAGAAGGACAATCTAGGAATACAGCAAAACATTTAAAGTCATGTTTTTTATACCCTGATTTATTACTCCCTACTATACCTAACTTTAAAAATTGTTTTTTATTAAATCCAGCCTTTTCAAATTGTGCAATTTGCATATCTCCTTTAGCTAAATAATAATCGCATTTAAAGTTTAATATTTGACTTTGATTAACTAAATCATACTCCCAAGACTGAAATAATGCCTGTCCATGCTGATTTGTTACTGTAATTGCTCCAATTTGTCTAAAATATTGCATCAAAACATTCTCATCTGGACTACTATCAAAAAAACACATTGCAATCTTTGGTAATAATTTATACTTCTTTACTTTTTCTAAAGTATATTTTCTTAAAACCAATTGTAAAGACAAATATACCTTTTCTCTTCTTGGTATAATTTTCCCAAATTCCTTATAAAATGTGAAAAACCAGATTATCTTTTTTATTACAGAAAAAAAATCTATAAAATTATCTCTCGACAAAATAGTTATATCATCATGCCTTCCTGAGTCTTCCTTAATTCTCTCCCAATACTGATCATGATCAGTTCTATAATTTTTTGTATAAATACACAATAAGTCATTATTTTCAATGTTAGCATCTATCTTCGGCGATAAAACAAAAGTTCGAACACTCATTTTTAAAATATTATATTTTTTTTGACAAAAAAACGTTTCATTCCATAGAATATTTTGCATATTCATTCCATAAAATAATTTTGATTTTTTTTTTCTTAATATATCTATATATTTTTTTTGTATTGCATCCTGTTGATTCACATGACTATACATTTTTATTCTCCATTATGGTTTGTTTAATATAACGACGCTCTTTTAACAAAAGAATAATCAAGCACAATAATGCCACTATCCATCTAATTATCCATTGATTCATAAATATATAGAAAACTATTACTATAAAACCTAAGATTAGTAGTGGTAAAATAATATTTTGTATTGGAATTACTCTTCTATTTAATCTCCTTGAATATGCCATATGTAAAATCAGTGATATACAATATGAAATTAATGTAGAGTATGCAGCCCCAATATATCCCCACCAAGATATAAACCATATATTCAAAATGATATTAATAATAGCAGCAATTAACGTATTTATTGAAATAAAAACTGTCTTTTTATAATAATGTTCTACATTTACATATAATGTATACATAAATATTAAAAGATTTGAAATTACAATAGGAGGAATTATTGTTATTCCCTTCCAATATGATTTAGTTGCAAGAATTTTGATAATCTCTGGTCCAATTAAAATAACCCCCATCATCGCTACTAGCATCAATTCAATATACTTAATAGCCATTGCATTAATATCTCTATACTCTTTTCTATTCATTTTATTAACAAAATATGGTACCCATATTCCCTCAAATGCTGTAGTAATAACTGTTGCTATCATACTGAAATTATATACTAATCCATATATTCCTGTTTCTCTTGAACCTCTTATCATAGTAATCATTGTCCTATCCGATTGTGATAATATATTCAAAGCTATACCATGTAAAACAAGTGGCACAGAAATTTTAAGACTAAATAACAAATATTCTTTATTAAATTTAAACTTTCCTTTATAAATAAAGTACAATGCAAGTACAATTCCAAATATGAATGTAACCACTGCTGATGGTACAATTCTTCCTAAATATAGACTAGATGACAAAATATACCTAATTATTATTATGGCAAGAACTGTAGAAGTTAAGTTAGGAAGAACCATAATCAATGTTCTAAATTTATACCGATATTTCATCATTAGAAATTGTGAAATATTCTCAATTAACGCACTTCCCAATGCTTGCAACAAACAAAATGCTACCATAGCGTAATTAAACGTACTTATATATCTTAAAGCCACAAAATATATAATTAAAGAAAGGCTAATACCATATAATAATGTAAATATTAGAATAGACGATAAAACCTCTTCAGTTTTTTCTTGATAATCCACAAATGAAATTCTAACAGCCATATATAACGCAAGCGAAATAAACATCATTGCGATTGTCACCCATGAATTGTAAGTAGTTACCAGCCCATAATCTTCCACTGATAAAATTCTAGTGAATACTGGAACTGTTAAAAAACCAATTCCTTTATTAAAAAGTGTTCCAACCAGATAAAATATACTTGCTTTTTTTGAATTACCCTTCAAAAAATACTCCTTCCTGATGGTATAATAAACTTTAATCTATCATCCATTGAATTTGTTCAATTCTTTTATATTCATTATATAATTCATTAACATGTTCTTGAATTTGTCTTTTTGATAAATCATTATAGTTAATTTTGAGTGCGACTTTTCTTAGTTCTTCCGAAAATCTATATTTAATTATTTTTGCCGGAACTCCTCCAACAATTGCATATGCTGGGACATCCTTAGTAACAACAGCTCCTGCTGCAACAATCGCACCTTGTTCAATTTTTACTCCAGACATAATTTTGGCGCCATACCCAATCCATACATCATCTTGTATTTCAATATCTCCCTTTCCAAAAGATTCAGTTGAAGTATTTTGAAGTACTTTAACCTTATAAGGAAACGTAGAAATATGATTAATATAATGATCGGCATTGAGAATAAAACTTACTTGTTGAGCTATTGAGACATAATTCCCAATATAAAGATTACAATTACCTCCAAAGTCTATAATATTTAATTCACCATATGAATATTTTCCCACTCTTACCTTTTCAAAATCAAAGCAATTCATTGGTATAGTTCCATTTTCAATATTTTTTTTATACCAACATCTTCTAAACCTATTTAATTTTATATATCTTTTTATGTCTCCTAACAAAGAATACTCTTTCACTTTATTAAACAATGTTTTTTCTATGCCTCTATTTTTCTATAATTAATCCAAATGAATAACAACAAATATAATGTATACATTTCTTCCCCTTGCATTATGCCGAACATGGCAATGATATTAAACAAAATAATAATAAAAATAGTAAACTCAAATGATATTTTATTTTCAAAAATTTTATGAACCCTAATGGCTTTAAATGAGTTAATTAAATTTCCCATATAAAGATAAATTTCCGATACCATTCCAACTATACCAAAATGAAATAAACAATATAAATAATGAACCTCAATACTATTTTTTATAGCGTTATACGTATATAAAGAATTCTTAATTGTAATTTCCTGATTAAAATTCGTCTTTTCTCCAACTCCAATTATGAAATTATTCTTTACACTATTAAAAACCCAACTATATAATTTGAGTCGATCTCCAAAAGCATTATTTGCTTCAGCACTTGCAACGCCTGTAACCATATGTGATAATCCAGGTATTATTGCTCCTAATGCCATAATCACGGTTTTTCCGATAAATGTCTCCCCCCATAAAAATATCAGTAATAACACTATAATTATAGCAATGGATATATTTCTCACAAATTTTTTTACACCCTTTTTTATAAAAAAAATGAATATAATAATTGCATAACAAATAATAGCTGTTCTAGAAAGTGTAAAAATAATATTCATTAGTTGAAATAAATATATACAATAAAATGCTATACGCCTATTTTTTCTGTATGAAATTTCAATCCTATATAATGTAATAAGAGATGTCATAGCTGCATAAATTGCATAATGAGTTGTTTGCGTTGTAAATCCAATTATACGCATTATTCCTAATCGTTCTTCATTTCTCATTATTACATTACCTGAATTATTTAATAGTAAAAATATGTTCTTACCTACTATAGCTTCTATAATCCCAAATATACATACAATAAATGAAAAATATATAAATGTATCTAACGCATGTATAAAAGAATCCTTATTATTAATACATTGTCTACAAACAATAGCAATTAATAAAACCATTATCGTTAGGGTTATCATTCTCATATATTCGCCGTGTAAAGCGTATATAATATCTCTAATACATAACCATATCCATATTATTTTAGATTCTTTTACATATTGTAAGTCCACTTTTCTTATTGAAAAAATAATCAAAACAAACATACAAAATGAAACTACACTAGTAGCTATATGCCCTCGGATTTCAAACCAAGAAGGTAAAATTGTAAGTACTAGCAATAATATGTAATTAAATGAATACTTAGAAATTCTAATGCTCATTATCTACCTCATTAATTTTAATTTTTCTTTACAACTTTTAACAGCCTTCAAATAACCATATTGTGTAGTAATATCAGGTTCTAAATATGCGCCCTCTCCCCATTCATTCCATGCAACTAAAAAAATAAACTCTTTATTCTGTTTACATGAAACTTTACATAACTCATACAAATATTTTCTAAATTTATTAGGCGAAGCACCTATTACAACCTTACCATTTTTTCCTCTTCTTGGTGTATCATCATATGAAATAAACCCACCATAAAATAAATTGGATTCCTTATTTTTCTTTGCATTCTTTATAATATTATGCCAAATCCTATCATAACTAAATTTTTGTATACTTCCTTTATATATACTTTTTTTTATTTTCAATTCTAAACGTTCGATACTATTTTTCCATGTCCATCCTGCCCATTCAGGTTCATAAAGAAATGAATATTCTGTATAATTTATATCATTATTTTTTTTCTTTCCAATAAATGCCACTCCATCAAATCCATTTTTTTGTGCTAAATAATTCCAATAATCACACATTTCCTTTAAAACAATTTGATTATTATCTTGATTTAGTATTGAAAAAATAGGCTTATTATCTATCTTTATATATCTTTCATCTTTAAAAAAATCTAATAAATAATAAAAGTGGTTTTTCCATTCCTCTTCTCCTCCGTATATTAATTCTGCCAGAATTTCTTTTCCATCTTCTGTTTTTTTCTCGTATAACGGTGCCCAATCATTTCCAATTTTCACATTACTCCAAGTCCTTTTCCAACTTGCATTATCCCATGACAGGAAAAAATTAATGTCTATATCTTTATTTTTTAAGAGTAATTCACATGGTTTAGATAATAAATTTTTATCTGCATCAAACCAATAATGATAAAATCCAAACCCATCTATACCAAATTCTTTTGCTAATTCTGCTTGCCACTTTATATTAGATGCGTCACTTAAATCATAATAGTTATTACCAAGCGGTATACGCGGTTGATTATGTTTATTAAATAATGGCTTACTTTTTTTTACTGCCTCCCAATCAGTATAACCCTCACCCCAAAACTCTGAATTTTCAGGAGTAATATGATATTGAGGCAAATACATCGCTATAATCTTTAATTTTCTATTCACTAAACAACTCATTCCAACATTCCCCCGCTCTTTTCCATGAATTATTATCTAAAATACTAGAAGAGTCTTCAACCTTCTGACTTAATATATCCTCTAATAAAATATTATTATCATATGGATTAATATATCTAACTGAATTTTTAAAAATCTCCTTATGTACCTCAATGTCCGATACTATTACATCAGTGCCACATGCCAATGCCTCTAATGGCGGAATTCCAAATCCTTCATATAATGATGGAAATATAAAAGCCCTACATTTTTCCATTAAAAATTTCATCTCACCATCACTAAGTCTTCCTGTAAAAATTAAATTATGAGTATTTTTATGCTCACTCCCACTAAACCAGATTTCAGGATCAATTCCTCCACCTACGACAAATACTCTATCCGGATTATTATTTGCTAACTCAATAATAAATTTATGATTCTTATGTTTTGCAAGACTCCCAAGTGTAAAAAAGAATTCTTTTTTCTCTAACATATCATATTTTTTATAAATATCACTATCACTTTTAATATGTAAAATATGTTCCCATCCATTTGGTATAACCTTAATTCTATCTGATTTAACATTAAAAAAATTCATTATTCTTTTTTTTGAGAATTCCGACACTGTTACAATACTTCCAGCAACTGAAGTTCCTATTTTGGCTCGGAAATACATCTTTTTCCTAAATTTATATGAATCGTACCATTCGTCATGTGTTTTTTCCATATAACGAACATCATCAATTGAGACAATTGAATCTCCATAAACTGCAAAAGGGGAGGTAAAATTAACATATGTCCATTTATTTTTTCTCGCCATTTGCATAGCTACATTTGTGTTCCATCCTTTACTATTTTTTTTACAACTAATGACCTCAATATTACATAACTGTGGGCAATATGGCATCAAGTCTTCTGGTACAGCAATATGTAATCTTCTAGCACATTCATAATTATCTAATTGCAAGACATACTGTAATGCCTTTCGCGTCAATCCAACTGTTTCTTTTCCTAAGAAATTCCCTGAAATTAAATATTCTTTACTCATCTTTACTACCTATAATCTTTTCAAATTTTGCGGATAAATTATCCCATTTAAATTGCCTTAACCATTCTTCTCTATTAATTTCAGCATTATTAATATGATTAGTCGCAGATTTAATAGCGTAACATATCTCATTGCAATCTAATGGATTAACTTGCCATCCTTCTTTTCCAATAACCTCTGGAAGCGATGATGTGTTTGAAACAACCACATTTGCTCCGCAAGCTAATGCCTCAAGAGGAGGTATCCCAAAGCCCTCATATAAACTAAGAAAACAAAAGACTTTACATCTAGAATAAAGTGCTACCAACTCTTCATCTGTTACAAATCCTGTCAAAAATATATCTCTTTTAAACTTTGACTTACTAATATACTCATCAATGTATTCATAGCCTGATCCCGGCATCCCTGCTAATATTAATTTACCATCGTAATTATTTTGCAGTTTCATTATTTCAAATGCCTTAATCACCCCCATCGCATTTTTTCCAGGATGATCAATTGTTCCCGCATATAAAATAAAATTATCTGGCCATTTTTTACTTTTTAAAATACTTGTTGATTTATCTTTATCCATTGGCTTAAATAATGTTCTATCAACACCATTATATACAACTGATATTTTTTCACTGCCAATCTTCAAATACTTCATAATGTCTTTTTTTGAATTTTCAGATACTGTAATAATATGATTTGCTCTTCTCGCAGTAATGGGATCTGCCAATTTAGTTCTATAAAACATTTTCTTCTTAGAAAATTTGTTTGGAACATTAAACTCTATTAAATCATGCATTATTACTATTGTTGGTTTAAATTTTATTAATAATAATGTAAAATTAGGAATTAGAGCTTTTTCTGCTTTTTCCTTTAAAACCTTAAAAGGAAAAACAAAAGTTGTCCAAAGCAAATTTTTGAAAGAATTATTTTTACTAATATTATAATATTTAACCACAACATTTGGATTTTTAAACACAAGGTCATTTTTCATATCGTAATTTGTATATATTACATATTCATTCTTACTAGACGAATTATCCAATAAACAAATTAAATTTCTACCTATTCCCGTTATTTTTTTTCCTATATAACCACTAATTACTATCTTCATTTTGTACCTTTCATTTGTGATTCTATATCTTCATCAACAATTTGTTCTCCCGTCTTATACTTCAATTGCTCCATTGACTCTTGACTCAGTCCATTATTGATTTTGCAATTCATATCACATGTACTACATTTATCAAGATCCTCTTTACTTACTTTTCCATCTCGGTATTCTCTACAAATTTTCAATTCATACATACTATATGGTTTCTTCGAAAATATAGCTTTTATCTTATGATAAATAACCCAAGATGCTGGTTTCCATATATACTTATGCATAGCAGGCGACACTGATCCTATCATCCAACAATCTCTATCACAGCATCTGACCTTCGCCCTCACCTTATCAGCATCCGGACTATTCCATAATTCGTCCCACGTTTGTAAATTCAGATTTCCCATTACTTCTTTATCTTTTGTCCCATTACATGGCATTACATCACCATATGGATCAATAAAAAAAGTATCAAAGCTCATATCACATGGCAACAGCCTCTTTTGTCCATAAATATAATTAATTAATCCATGATTAAAATATGCCCGAAACCATTTTTTAGGACTATTGCTCTTCAATAATTCATTAACAAGTTTCTCGAAATTTTTTGCAACCATAGGCCTATCTTTTATAATATTTTTAGCTTCAACAAAATAAAAACTATTATGTAAGCTTGCTGTAGCAAATTCCATTCCCATTTCGTCAGATAAATTGTACAAAGGAACTAAATCAGGCGCATTTTTATCTTGTACAGTCATTCCAAACCCCACATCCTTCATTCCCATTTCGCGAAGTCTTTTTAATGTACTGTATCCCCTTTGGAATCCATTTTCCAATCCACGAATCTCATTATTAGTTTTCTCAAGACCCTCTATTGAAATACGAATTCCAATTTGCGGAAATTCTTTACACAAATCCACTATACGATCTGTAAAAAAACCATTTGTAGATATAACAATCCGATCCGATTTTTTATACAATTCCCGCACTATATCTTTCAAATCTTCACGTATGAACGGCTCTCCGCCAGTAATATTAGTAAAGTACATCTTAGGTAACTTTTTTATCGTTTCGAGACTTATTTCTTCCTTCGGATTAGAAGGTGCTTTATAACGATTACACATAGAACATCTCGCATTACAACGATATGTTACAATAACTGTGCCATTTAACTTTTTCTGTTTCGACATAATTTAACTCCATTATTAATTTTATTAATTTCTGCAATTCAAATATGTTAATATTACATATCATCCAATTGAAACTTCACTTTATCATTTACATTTATTTCATTTCCAATTTGTATCTCAATAATATCCATATCTGTAAGTGCCTCAATATAGTGTTTGCTTCCTGACATTATACGAATTGTATCACCAATATTTACATTCTTTCCATTTCCATCTATAAGTACCTTACCTTCACCTGAGATAATAGTCCAAACTTCGTCCCGGTTATTATGCATATGGTAACTCATTTTTTTCCCTTTATTTATATGTAAATGTACCGTCATAGCATTATGACTCAATTCTCTAACGGAATATGTCCCCCATGATTTTTCAATGAAACTTGGATTTGTTTCAATTTGCTCAACATAAGGTTTCATATATCCACTTCGTTCTTTATCCGAAATAATTATTCCATCACCACTTGCGGCGATAATCATATTCTTACATCCCATACAAAGAATTGGGATATTAAGCTCATTTACCACATTTGTATTCTCACAGGTTTCATCCATGACAGCTTTGCCTTTTGCTTTATCTGCCATTACCTCAGCCATCATGTTCCAGGTTCCGACATCCTTCCAGTCTCCACTATAACGAAATACCTGAATACTTGGTTCCTTTTCCACAACTGCATAGTCAAAGCTGATTTTTGTCATTTGATCATATCTGTCAAACATGTCCTGATAATTTTTATAATCAATCATGCTATGAGCCTTATCTATCAGATATCCCAGTTTGAATGCAAATATTCCGGCATTCCAGAGTGCGTTCTGCGCCAGATATTTCTTAGCTGTCTCTGTATCAGGTTTTTCCTTGAATTCCTTTACTGCACTTACGTTATTTCCATCTTCCGGAATGATATATCCATATTTTTCACTTGGATACGTTGGCTCTATTCCCATGAGTGTCAAGCCTGCATTTCCTGCTTGTGCCAGTTCTGCAAGTTGTTTCACTGCCTCATAATATGTATCCTCTACATATGGGTCTACCGGACATACCACTACAGGCTCACTATCTTTCACCCCAAGCACATCGTGTAGGTAATTAGCCGCAAGGGCTATTGCAGGAAATGTGTCTCGCCTGCAGGGTTCCTCACATACTGATACATTATCTCCAAGTTGATTTTTTATCGCACTAACTTGCGATTTACTTATAGCTATTGTTACTTTAGCCTCATGGTCAACTTTTGTAATTTGTCGATACACTCTCTGTACCATTGATTCATATTCACCTTTTTCATTCTTAAATAACTTTATAAACTGCTTACTCCTTATATCATTAGATAACGGCCAAAGTCTTTTCCCACTTCCACCTGATAATAAAATAATATTCATTTTCTGACCTTTCCTTAAATGTATATTTAAATAATTTTTTTATATATCAACAATGTTCTATTTAATATTTCATTCCAATCATATTTTTCATTTATATATAAAGATGAACATTCTCTAAATTTTTTCACTACAGAAAAATTTCTACAAACCAATTGTAATTTCTGCTTTAATTCATCTGAATCTCCTTTTTTAAATATTATCCCATTATCTGCAACAACATCGACACATTCATCTATATCTGAAACTATACAACAATTACCATAGCTCATCGCCTCTAATAAACTTAAAGGCATTCCTTCTAAGTCAGATGGAAGTACATATACATAAGCATTACTGTATAACTCATCCAATTCTTGTCCTTGAACAAATCCTGTAAATAAAATACGTTTATCTTCTCTAGCAAGTTCTTTTATTTCTTTCTCGAATTCATTTGTATCTGAACTTCCACCTGCAATAACCAATTTCTTATCTGTATCAATATGTTTATAGGCTTTTATGAGACATCTGACTCCCTTTTCCGGAACTAATCGTCCTAGAAACAATATGTAAGAATCCTTTTCCAACCCATATTTTTCCGTAATCAATTCTGCGTCTTGGATTTTGGGTCTATTCACCCCGTTTGGAATGAATAATGTTTTTCTTCCATATGTCTTCTCGAAGTAGTCCTGCACACCTTTGCTCAACACAATAATTTCATCTGCATATCGAACCGCATTCTTTTCACCCTGATGGATAAATTTTGAACCAAATCCACTTTTCCATTTTTCACGCTGCCAATCCAAACCATGTATTGTGACAATCACCTTTTTACCAAGCAGTTTTGGTAGCCAAGCAAAAAATGCCGGTCCCTCTGCATGAATATGTACAATATCATATTTGCCAAAAGCACAACATAATGCTGCAAAAAATGACGATGATACAGCTGCAAGACCTTTCTTTTCTATTGTTGGGACTGTTTTAAGCCTGATTCCTTTATATTCTTTAAGTCGTTTTGAATCATACTCAGAACCACTCACATGATGGCCACCTCTGTTATAGCAGGTCACATTGTGCCCTTGTGCAACCATCCTTGTGCAAAGTTCTTCAACTACTATCTCAACTCCGCCTTCTCTTGACGGAATCCTTTTTTGCCCAAACATAGCAATATTAAGTTTTTCTTTATGCTTACTCTTTCGTCTGTTCACGTCTTTTAAACTGCTCCTTCATTTTTTAGTACGCCCATAACTGTTTTAAAGAGAATGCTTATATCCCCCTTAACACTCCACTCCCCAATATACTTGGTATCAAGCTTTACTACTTCCTCAAAGTCCGTGATATTACTCCTGCCACTCACCTGCCACAGTCCGGTCAATCCCGGTCTGAATGACATTCTGGCTCTGTGATGCGGCTCATACTTCTCCCACTCATCAAGTGTTGGCGGTCTGGTGCCTACCAGACTCATATCTCCCACTAGTATATTGAAGAATTGTGGGAATTCATCCAGGCTTGTTTTTCTGATGAACTGCCCAATTCCGGTTTTCTTCTTTCCGTTTGGTAGCACCTTATTGCCTATGATTCTCGGGTCGAAGTCCATCTTAAACATCATTCCGTCACCCACTTTATTCTGTGCCATGAGCTCCTTCTTTCGCTCCTCGGCATCCATATACATGCTGCGGAATTTATACATCTTGAACTTTCTGCCGTTTCTGCCTATTCTCTCCTGCGAGAAGAATATCGGTCCCGGCGATGCTATGTATATCATCGGTCCCACAAATATCATGATGATAAGTGTGAACAGACAGCCCACCAGTCCTCCGACTATATCCATGCCCCTCTTTACCAGAAGCGCACTGGTATTGGCATAGTTCACGCTTGATGTGACTACTGTGTAGTCGCCTATCTTTTCTATCTGCTTATAGCCGCCCTGGGCTGTGCCGTTTTTGGCTATTCCTGTATGTACTGCTATTCCCATCTCCAGGAATATATCTGCCATCTTATCCGGATATTCATCCTCGCTGCATGGTGGGATGAGCACCTCATCTACCCACTCATCGCACGCATAGTCCACTATGCCATCGTGATTTGCCACTATCGGTATGTTGCATATGGTCTTACCCTTCAGATCTGAGTCCAATGCTGCCGCCACTATCTTTGTGTAGCCTATGCAGCTTTTCTCCACTGTGCGCAGTGTATCGCGAAGCACTGCTTTCGGTGCTATGACAAACAGTGATTTTCTTGAGACTCCAAAGCCCTTTTTCTTAAGAAAGCTCTTGAGTACCAGTCTTGCTATATATGATATTGTCACATAGATTGGAAACATGATATAGAATGATAATCGCGAGTATATATCAGCCATCTGTGTGGTGAACAGGAAAAGTGCTGTTACCAGAAATACAAGCACTGCGTGCTTGCAGGTCGATATGAATTCATCCAGATATCCGCGTTTTAGGACATTCTTGAATGAATCTGCCATTATCTCCACAAAGAAATCTATCAGAAGAAATGCTACCCCCAGTATACGGTAGTCTTTGTCTACGTATGGGTTATTAAAGCCGAAGCGTATCACATATGAAATAAAAAATGCTATAACAATGCATGCGATATCTATAAGCATAAAGTCTATATGCTTTGTCCATCCTCTGCCTTTCTTTCTGTACATTCTTTCCAAATTCTCCTTGTGGTATCTTTTATTTTCCTCTATACCTGCTACAGGGGAGACACCTTAGTACCCCCCCCGAATTATTTTAACCTATTTTGTTTTACGTATGTTTTATTAGGTTATTTGTATCTTTTTCTGTATCTAATCAAGGTTTTCAATAATATAATTTTACCCATTTTTAATTCTTTGTCAATGAATATTAGGTTTTCTTTATATTTTTTGACACATTCGCTAACCGCTATGGTATTACAGCACCAATAATTATACATTATTATATGTCATACTGCTTATTACTCCTCAAACAACCTCTGCTTCCTCTCTATCATCTCATCAATCCTTGCAATATACTGCCCTACATCCTTGACATTCTCGCATCTGTCGATGCGGTGTGTGCCATCCGGATTCGGTACGGGCCAGACACGCTTGGTGCTTGCTCCGGCGCCGCACGCCACGATGGTCTGCTTTTCCTCCATGATCAGTATGTTGTATACGCCGGCCTTGCCCTTTGCCGCATAGCCCACGTTTTCCATGTTGCCTGCCATGCCCTTCTGCCTGTAGAGATAGTATGGCTCAAGCCCCATCTGCTTACAGTAGGCTGCGCAGAGATCCATATGCTCCTGGGTGTTGACCATCTGCATATCGCTGTAGCGGTCCTTGAAGATGGTGAGTCTTGCAGCTCGCTTTACTGCAAGTGAATGGATGGTGACGTTGTCAGGTGCCAGCTCCTTCACCAGCTCCATTGTGTGCCTTACATCATCGAGTGTCTCCTCGGGAAGTCCCATGATTAGGTCCATGTTTATGTTGTCAAAGCCCAGCTCACGCGCGAGCTTGAAGCTTTGTATCGTATCGTCTACTGTGTGGTGTCTTCCTATTATATCAAGTGTCTGCTGCTTCATAGTCTGCGGATTGACCGATATACGGCTGATGCCGTTTTTCTTCAGTGCCATGAGCTTTTCTCTCGTGATTGAATCCGGTCTGCCCGCCTCCACTGTAAATTCCAGACAGTCCTTTAAATCAAAGCTGCATTTGATTTTCCTGATAAGCCTGTCAAGCTGCGCAGGGCTTAGTGTGGTCGGTGTGCCGCCTCCTATGTAGATGGAGTTTAGCTTCTTGTGGTAGAATTTCTGTGCTGTGTAGTCTATCTCCTTCTCAAGTGCATCGAGGTAATCATCTACGCGGTTTTTCCACACACCGAGCGGGTATGACGTAAACGAGCAGTATGCACAGGTACTCGGGCAGAATGGTATGCCTATGTACAAGCTGTAGCCGTTATCATAGTCCACCCTATCGAGCAGTGCCTTCTCACGCTTTGCTATGCCTATTGAGAGGTCGATTTTCTCATCGCTTGCGAGGTAGGTTTCCTTCAGATAGTCGTAGGTTTCCTTATCGCTCATGCCGTCCTCTATGCATTTCATTGCTATCTTGGTCGGTCTGATGCCTGAGAGTGTGCCCCACGGAAGGCTCTTTCCTGTGCCCTTTTCTATCATGGAATACAGGGCGAGCTTGAGACGGTTTTTGGTTTCCTTGCGGTCTGCGCTGTCTACGGATATTTTTGTGCAGATACTTTCTCTGGCTGTTTTAATGTCACTTATGGTGGCTTGCTGCATATCACCTGTTGTCCTGGAATTATTTAAAATCTCCTTATCGGGATTTTCTCTATCAGCCTTATCACCGACCATATTCAGTGTCCACTCCACCGCAATCTCTTCACCCACATAGTCTATCTTAAACACCTGTGAGGCATCCGCAAATTCCTTTACGCCATCATCTGTCATCTCGTGGTGTGTGCAGGCTAAGTTTTTCCCCTCCACCTCATCAGGTGAGCAGCTATAGTACATCTGCACATCCTCCTGTGGGAAGAACTCCTTGAGCAATGAGTGCACATCATATTCAAAATCCGGTTTATTAAATACTACTACTATCATAAGTAAGGGTTATACATCCTCTCGTTTTCTATGGTTGTTGTGTCGTTGTGGCCTGGGTACACCTCTGTATGCTCAGGCAGTGTCATGATTTTTTCCTTCACTGTGCGCACAAGGTCTGACATGCTGCCACCCTTGAAATCCGTACGTCCGATTGAGCCGCAAAACAGCGAATCGCCTGTAAATATCACGTCCTCATACGGGAAATAATAACAGCAGCCGCCCGGTGTATGCCCCGGTGTGTGAAGCACTACTATATGAAAACCTGCGATGTCAAGCTCCTGCTTATCCTTCAAAAATATATCTGCATAAAATGTTTTTGACTGCCCCATCATGTAGCTGACATTGAGCTGCGGGTCATCGAGTGTGGCTTTGTCTGCCTCATGGATATATATCTTGATGCCGTAGTGGTCTGCGAGCGGCTTTGCATCAGTGGCATGGTCAAAGTGTCCGTGTGTGAGCAGTATTGCTACAGGCTTTGCGCCTGACTCATCCACCTTTTTGGCGAGCTGATTAGCACACGCGCCAGGGTCTATTATTATCATTTCCTTTGTCTTTATATTGGTGACAAAGTAGCAGTTGGTCTGCACCGGTCCCACTACGAAGTGGTCTATCTTCATATTTACCATATGAGTGTACTCCTTGTCTGTTATATGTTATGCTTCACGCAAGAACCACCGGGATTTAGCCGGTGGTCCTCTCTACGTCTATTACACTTTCTATCTGTCTGAGCTTCTCCACTAGAACCTTTATCTGGTCCCTGCCTTTGATATTAAAAAATACCTCGATTGTAGCGATGCCCTGCTTGCTGGTCTTGGACTGGATACCACTGATATTGATTTCCTTCTCGGTAAATATCTTTGTGATATCTACGAGCAGTCCCGGCCTATCATGACAGAATATCTTTAGGTCTGCCTGATACTCGGCACCGTTGTCCATGAGGGCTGTATCCTGCCACTCTGCTTCTATGAGCCTGTCCTTTTCTATCTTGGACAGATTGATGATATTCACACAGTCTGTCCTGTGGATGGAGATGCCTCGTCCTCTTGTGACAAAGCCCACGATTTCATCTCCCGGAACAGGATTGCAGCACTTCGAGAAGTGCACTGCCACGTCATAGAGTCCGTGTACCACAATGCCGCTCTTTGACTTGTGCTCCGGCTGTATACCTGCTGCTGCCTGCTGCTTTTCTGCGATGCTGCCAAGCACATCTGCATCTGTCACCGGCACCACATGATCCTTCTTGTACTCGTCGTACATCCTGTTGACTATCTGGCTCTCCTTGAGTCCGCCGTGACCGACGGTTGCAAGGCATGAGTTCCAGTCGTGGAAGCCGTATTTGCGGCGTATTTTCTCCTGATACTCAGGCTTGTTTATCTCAGCAAAGTTGATACCCTTTGCCTTGGCATAGGCTGCTATCAGATCCTTGCCGTGCTGTATATTCTCCTCCTTGAGCTCACTTCTGAACCACTGGTTGATCTTGTTCTTAGCCTGTGTGCTCTTTACGACCTTGAGCCAGTCACGGCTTGGTCCCTTGGAGTTCTGTGAGGTGATTATCTCTATCTGGTCACCGTTTTTGATGACATAATCTATCGGCACCAGCTTGCCGTTTACCTTGGCACCGACCATCTTATTGCCAACCGCAGAGTGTATGCTGTAGGCAAAGTCTATAGGTGTGGAGCCCTTTGGCAGGTTCTTTACATCGCCGGACGGTGTGAATGCAAATACATTGTCGGAGAATAAATTTAAATCACTCTTTAATAAAGTCATAAACTCCTTATTATCCGACATGTCCTGCTGCCACTCGAGTATCTGGCGCAGCCAGCTGAGCTTCTCCTCCTCTGTGACAGTGGTGGTAGTGGCATTGCCGTTGTTTGCTTCCTTGTACTTCCAGTGCGCTGCGATACCGTACTCAGCAGTACGATGCATCTCGTAGGTACGAATCTGTATCTCAAACGGCTGTCCGCTCGGGCCTATGAGTGTCGTGTGAAGCGACTGGTACATGTTCTGCTTCGGCATGGCGATATAGTCCTTGAAACGACCCGGTATAGGCTTATACTTCTCATGTATGATACCAAGCACTGCGTAGCAGTCCGGTATTGTATCCACCAGAATCCTGATGGCAAATAGATCATATATCTGGTCTATAGTCTTGTCCTGATTGACCATCTTCTTATATATACTGAAGAAATGCTTTGCCCTGCCGTATATCTCAGCCTTGATGCCGGCATCCGAAACATACTTCTTGACATCGTTTACCAGGCCCTGGATGTAGGTGTCACGTTCTGTCTTTCTGAGGGCTACTTTCTCTACCAGATCGTAGTAGGCATCCGGATAGAGGTACTTCATACAAAGGTCCTCGAGCTCTATCTTTATCTTGCTGATACCAAGTCGCTGTGCGATAGGGCAGTAGATATCCTGTGTCTCTCTGGCGATACGCTGCTGTGCCTCCTTGGACTGGTACTTGAGTGTACGCATATTGTGCAGTCTGTCTGCCAGCTTTATGAGGATGACCCTGATATCCTTCGCCATGGCGAGAAACATCTTGCGCAGATTCTCAGCCTGCATCTCAAGCCTGTCCGCATTCTTATCCTTCGGATCCTTGGTGCTGTCTGTCAGATGCAGGTGCTTCAACTTCGTGACACCATCCACCAGATGTGCGACATCGTCTCCAAATTCTGCACGCATCTCATCCATGGTCATGATAGTGTCCTCCAGCACATCATGGAGCAGACCTGCTGCAATTGTTTCCTTATCCAGCTCGAGCTCGGCGAGTATTATGGCAACACAAAGCGGATGTATGATATAAGGCTCTCCTGACTTACGTGCCTGACCCTTATGAGCATCATAAGCTACCCTGTAGGCTTTGTCCACAAGGCTCGTATCATCCGACGGATGGTACTTTTTGATTTCCTTTTTCAGCTCATCGTAAAGCTCCTCCGGGCTCGTAAAATCCTTTGTTCCCCTTATACCGCTGGTATCTGAGCGAAATTTGTCCGCTATTTTTTCTAATTCTTCTGTTGAGTAATCTGCCAATAGTCTCACCTCGATTGTAGTGTATCTTTAGTAGCCATTATATTTTATTTCTTTAAAAATTGCAATCTTATGTTGTTAGCCGATAACCATCTTTACTCCGCCATACATGCCGGCTGAGTTGCCGAGTGTGGCGAGCTTGATCTCTGTCTCACGGCTTGCATGGAAAGCATACTCTTTATAGTACTTTGCTGCTGTATCGATGATGATGCTTCCTGCCTTTGAGAGGCCTCCGCCTACAACAAATACCTCAGGGTCCATGACGCATGCTACTGCTGCCATTGCCTTGCCGAGAAGCTTCATAGACTGCTCTACTGCTGCAATGCCCGCTGCATCTCCTGCCTTTGCCGCATCGCATACATCCTTGGCTGTGAAGCCTGCATTTAAATCAAGCTTTGTTGCCACATCCCTGTGTGCTGCAATGTATCTCTCTGCCACTCTTACAAGACCGTTTGCTGATGCATACTGCTCTAAGCAGCCCTTCTTGCCGCAGCCACAGCACTCTGACTCATCATCTACCATAGGCATATGTCCTATCTCTCCGCCTGCTCCGTTTACTCCGGCTACGATTCTGCCCTCGCGGATGATTCCTCCGCCTACGCCTGTGCCGAGTGTGATCATGACTACATCCTGATGACCCTTTCCGCCACCCTGCCACATCTCACCGAGTGCAGCTACGTTGGCATCGTTTCCGGCCTTTACCTTGATGCCGCCGCACAGTACTGAGAGTGACTGTGCCACGTTGAACACGCCCCAGCCGAGGTTGACACACTTCAATACTGTTCCGTCATCCTTTATAGGTCCCGGCACTCCCATGCCTACGCCCTCGATGCCACCCATCTCTATGCCATGCTTCTCGTTATTCTCCTTGATGGATGCTGCGATATCAGGCAGGATGAGCTCGCCTGAATTCTCTGTGCGTGTAGGAATCTCCCATGTATCGACAAGCTTTCCTGTGGTCTCGAAAAAGCCTATCTTTACAGTTGTTCCACCTATATCTACTCCGTATGCATATTTCTTCATTTTTTCGTCCTCCAAATCGTTAAACTATGTTTATATTTTATTGCCTAATTGTATATTTTTCAATGTTTTTTACTATTTTTTTAAAATCCGTAATTTTGCCTTGAAAGCCTCATAAAAAGTGGCTTCATAGAAAAGATAAAACTTCTGCGGCTGAAGTTATAGTTTATGACCATGAGCACGTCATCCTCATCGACCAGTACATTTCCATCCAGGTCCATCACATATGTGGAAAGGCTGAGGTCATCCTGCCTGAAAATACTCTCACAGATGGTGATTGTGGCATCCGGTTGAAAATGTGCTGTACCATATGCTTCGTCAATATCCTGCAAACCAACAATGTAAACCCTTTTATCAGGCCACATGACTTTTATTTTTTCTTTAAGTGCATCTGCATATAACGGAAATTCACCTGCCATTATAGCTATATCCGACTTATCGCCTATCGCCCTCTCAAGCCCGTCATAAGTCAATTCCAGATTAAATATCCTGTCCTCCTTCGCTTTTCCCATAACTTTGTGAAGTGCATCATCTAATGCCGCCATAACTGTTTTTGAGCGGTTTTCTTCCCCGCGATATAGATCTGTGTAGTTTATCTCAAATATCGAGCCAAGAAATGTCTCTGCCATATCTGAAAGTCTTTCCTCATCAATATGGTCTAAAAAGAACTTGATCCAGTTCCGCCATGCATAGTAGGTTGGAAATGTATTAATATCCTCCTTTTTTGCCCCCATCGCATGACTTGCCGCTGCTGCACCTACAGATGCAACCTCGTAGCCTGCCTCCCTGCACCTGACACACCACTCGGTGTCATCCCAATAGAGGAAATTCTCCTCAGGCATGACGCCAATCTGTTCTACAACTGTACGTCTTATCATGAGCGCGCATGCCGGGACTGCATCAGAATATACCACATCAGGCATTGAACCATCCTCTATATGATTTAGATACGTCGAGTCCACGCTGTAATTATCATAATCTATGAACGAGCCATACTGCTGCACATAATTTTCCTGCCCGGTATGATAAATCTTTGCAGCCGCTATGCCTGCCTTCTCATGTGAATCAAGGAAATCCGAAAGTGTTCCTATACAGTTTTCGTCAAGCAGTGCGTCATTGTCTACGCACATCAGATACATGTGTCCCTCAGCCATCGCCACGCGAAGCCCTGTATTAAAGCCACCAGAGCCTCCAAGATTTTCACTGTTTTCGATAAGTGTGAGCCTGTCGCAGCTTCCGTAACACTCTCTTATCAACCTCACCGACTCGTCTGTCGATGCGTTATCCACAACATAGATGTGATAATCCTCATATTTTGATTCAAGAACTGACTGTATACAGTCAATAACATCATTTTGTTTATTATAGTTACATATAACAATTCCTATTTTCGCCATATTTATGCACATTCCTTTCTATCAGGCAATTATTCAGTTCTTATATCTGAATGAATCCTGCCGAGCTGTTCCTGCTGAACATATAAAATATATAATGAACTGTCAGATTGAAAGAACATACCTATCTAATCCACCGGTATTTCTCTCATTCCCGATTTGTCCGTTTCTGACAAATCCAAGTCTTTTTGCAAGACGCACCGATGCCACATTTTTCTCATCTATCCGGCAGTAGAGCTCCTCAAAGTCTGTGTTTTTCCGCGCATAGTCTACGATAAAGCGGCACACCTCCGTGGCATAGCCCAGGTTCTGAAATTCCGGTGCTATCATATAACCCATTTCATTGTGCTCAAGTCCCGCCCGTCCTATCAGCTTCCCTGTTTCCTTTGAAAACACAAGCCACATACCATACTCGTAAAAGTCATACATGTTCTCTATGTATGCTTTCTGGTATTCAAGCTCTGTCTCGTAGTCGTAAAGCGGTTCCACAAAGTCTGTCATGCCGGGCTTGTCATAAAGCTCATAGAGCGCCGGAAGGTCTGCCAGTGAAAGCTCACGTATCAGGCATCTGTCTGTCTCGCCAATATCCCATGGGATATGATTATACCGCCTGCGCACCCGCTCAAGATACTCAATATCAAGCTCTGCAAGGCTTTCCACTGCATAGCGCGTGCCACACTGCGGTTCTCCTACCGATGCTATGCCGAGTGAGTCAGCTATTTGCTTCTGCTGCCTGTCGGATACTATCCAGATGCAGTCGGTGGGAGCTTTCGGTATTCTTAGATTTCCCGTATTAGCTTTCGCTGTGTTATCTGCAGATTCTTGTATCGTTGTTTTTTGGAAGTCATTAATTGATTCATCTGCCGGTAGCACAACATACAGTTTTTCCCGCAGCTCATCAGGCAGTTTTTCTTGCAGTTTTTCCTGAAATTCATCATGCAACTCGTCTGACGCAGATGACATATCGGCTGCGCACTTCCACTGTGGCTTGAATATCTCGTCATGATAGTAAAAAGAGGCAAGTTTTGCGCTTGCCTCATCAATAATTATTATCATTAAACTGTCTCCGGCTCCGGATAGTCCACTCCGAAGGTCTCAACTGTAACTGTCTTCATGACCTGAGCCTCAAGTGGTTTGTCCATGTAGTCTGTGCGCACCTCTGCGATCTTGTTTACCACATCCATGCCCTCGATTACTTTGCCGAATGCCGCATACTCACCGTCGAGATGTGGTGCATCCTGATGCATGATGAAGAACTGGCTGCCTGCTGAGTCAGGTATCATGGTACGTGCCATTGAAAGTACACCGGCTGTGTGCTTTAAGTCATTTTTGAAGCCGTTGTGTGTGAACTCGCCCTTGATTTCATAGCCAGGACCGCCTGTGCCGTTTCCGTCCGGATCTCCGCCCTGGAGCATGAAGCCCTTGATTACACGGTGGAAGCATACTCCGTCATAGAAGTTGTGATTGATTAAGCTGATAAAGTTGTTTACTGTGTTTGGTGCGATTTCCGGATAAAGCTCCGCCTTGATTACATCGCCGTTTTCCATTGTGATTGTTACGATTGGATTCTGTGCCATTATTTTTCTCTCTTTCTTTTATAATATTATGAGGCTTGGAGAATATCCATTCCTCGCAATAATTAAATATCGAATTAATTTCTACCCGATTGATTTTACCTAATTTTACTTACTCAGAGCCTCTACCACCTTCGGAAACTCCATGAAGTGTGATGCCTTCACCAGTATGGTGTCGCCCTCCTTCACATATGAAAGAAGCTCCTGTGTCATGGTCTCCCTATCCTCGAAATAGTGGATGTCTACATCGGATGATTTCTCCGCTGCCCCGGCTGCATATTCCTTTGCAAGCTCTCCTGCGGCAAAAAGAGTGTGGATATGATTCTCTCCAACTGCTTCGCCTACCTCATGGTGCAACTTTTTCTCATCGCTTCCCAGCTCGCCCATGTCGCCAAGCACTGCTATTGTCCTGCCCTTTGCATGTGAAAGCACCTCGATAGAGGATTTCATGGATACAGGGTTTGCATTGTAGCAGTCATCTATCACTGTCATGCCGTGTGTTTTGATAAAATTGGTACGGCCTGCGATTGTCTCTGCTTTCTCAATTCCTGATTTTATCTCAGCTATTGTGAGGCCAAGCTGCAATCCGACAGCCGCTGCCGCCATGGCATTGTATACATTGTGCTCACCCGGGATGTGGATGTGTGCATCGAACTCACCCTCCGGAGTGACAAAATGAGCCTTCATGCCGTCAAATCCCAGGTTTTCAATATTTGTGGTATATACTGATTTATGAACGCCTGAAGCCGATTCCTTGCCATAGTATATGGCAGGCTTTCCATTTACCGTCTGCACTGTGGCGAGCTTGTCGTCATCTGCATTCAGCACTGCGACCGCATCCGGCATCATATGCTCAAAGCACTCTGTCTTGGCTTTAAGCACACCGTCCCTGTCGCCCAAAAACTCCAGATGGCAGTAGCCGATATTGGTGATGACCATAACATCCGGGCACGACATAGTAGAAAGTCTGTGCATCTCGCCAAAATCAGATATGCCCATCTCAAGCACCGCTACCTGATGACTTTCCCTGATTCCGAAAATAGTGAGTGGCAGGCCTATCTCGTTGTTGAAATTGCCTGCGGTCTTGTGGACGCTGTATTTCTGCTCAAGAACTGATGATATCATCTCCTTGGTGCTGGTCTTGCCGACACTTCCGGTGATGCCCACCACCTTGATATCTAGGCTTTTTCTGTAAAATGCCGCGAGCTTTTTCATGGCATCGGTGGTTGATTCAACAAGCACATATGGGCCTGCCGGATCCGTCAGCTCATGCTCAGAGAGCACAATTGCCGCCCCCTGCTCAAACACAGTCGGAATGAATTTGTGTCCGTCCACCCTTTCTCCCTTTATCGGGATAAAAAGATAGCCCTCCTTCACCTGTCTGCTGTCTATGACGGCGCCGGTGATTGTCGTATCAAGCAGTGTCTCATCGCCTATGTATGTGCCCTCACAGGCCTTTGCAATATTTGCAAATGTAAGATTCTTCATGTACTTATCCGACATGCTACACCTCATATTTTTTCAAAGATATGTCAATCAGATGCTCACAGAGCTGATTAAAGCTCATACCGATAACCGCTGCCTCCTGTGGCAGAAGACTGGTCGGAGTCATGCCCGGCAGTGTGTTTGCCTCGAGGCAGAACATCTCATTTTTGTCGTTGAGCAAAAAGTCTGAGCGTGAATATGTGTCAAGCCCGATAACACGCGCAACCTCCTCTGCATAGTGCTGCATATCCTTTGTCACCTGCTCAGGAAGCTCGGCCGGACATGTCTCTACTGTACTGCCCGCCTTGTATTTATTCTTATAATCGTAGAAGCCCTCCTTCGGTGCAATCTCTATAATAGGAAGAGCCTTTCCCTCGATAACGCCGACAGAGAACTCCCTGCCCTGTACAAATTCCTCGATAACCAGCTCATTTTCCCACTTGAAGGCATCGTCAAGTGCCGCCTTGAACTCTGCCGCATCCCTAACGATAGTGACACCGATGCTTGAACCGCCGCAGCATGGCTTTACCACGCATGGAAGTGTCAGGTCAAGCTTTGTGATATCGTCCTGTCTGGTCGCTCTGGTCATGGAAATGCCCTTTGGAGTAGGGATACCGTTTGCAAGGAAGAACTGCTTTGATGTCTCCTTGTTCATGGCGATGGCTGAGCTTAAATAATCGCTGCCTGTATATTTGACACCGAAGAGGTCAAATGCTGCCTGTATCTTTCCGTTCTCTCCGTTTTCTCCGTGGAGTGCCATGAAAACAATGTCTGCCATCTGACACATCTTGATGACATTTGGTCCGAAGAAGCAAGGTGACTGGTCCTTTCTGGAAGCCTTTACCTTTGCGAGGTCAGGTGCCTCTGTCGGAATATCGCTGACCTGCACGCTTATCTCGTCCGCGCGGTCAAATATACCTGTCAGGTCCTCCTCCCTGTCACTATATCCCATAAATACATCCAATAATATAACTTTGTGGCCGTTCTCTTTGAGCGCCTTAGCTACCATGCTTCCTGTCTTGAAGGAAACATCTCTCTCTGTGCTGAGCCCTCCGGCAAGTACTACGATGTTCATTTTTGTCCTCTTTTCTTTGATTGAATTATCATGCTTTGGTTTAATTAAACACAATGCAATACTTCTTTTTTAAAGCTATGAGTAATCAACATAATTTTTCCAAAATTATAACACCATTTGTGCAAAAAAGAAAGACCGGTTGCCCGGTCAAAAAAGAAATTCTCATTTTATTTTAAACTATGTTGGCTTCCAGCAGCTGTATCATTCTCATAAATACCATCCGCCCGTGCAAATCATCCTGTGAAAGTGATTCTCCGTACTTCAATACTAATAATCGGCACTGATAAAAATTCAGCTCAGGATTGCCAAAAAGCAAAATCCGCAAGGCTGCATTTTCCAGGTAATTGTGTATATTTCCCACCTCAATAAATATATCTACGATATCATCGAGGTTAATAAGTCCTTTCTGTTCATAATAAATTCTTCCCAAATATTTCATCCCTCCATCGATTGTATTTTTCGTAGAACTTCTTTTTTTGTCTTTCTTTTGAAATTTTGTCGCTTTTGCGAAATTTCACTCTTTGTTGGTGGATTCATTTTTCCATATAATATATCAATATTCTAGGCGCGTTACGCGCTTGTATTTTGAAGATTTCTATTAGAAGCTTCAATATTGATATGTGATTAGCAGTTTTCGACAAAATACGACATGGTTTTAGGTTTAATTTAGTTGGTTTTTGTTTAATATTGCTCTTTTTATATCAGAATTTTTGTAATGATAAATTTGTACTATATTTTGAGGTTTTTGTTCTAATTATTTCATTTTTTAAAATTTATATAAATGGTTAATATAAAAAACCGGCAGCCAATGGCTGCCGGTTTTCGATGAAAGAAAGGTTAAATTATGATGAAAAACAAGAGTCTAACATTCCGGTTCGATAAGTCCGTATGTATGTCCTTTTCTCTTGTAGACTACATTTACTTCGTCATTCTCTGCATTTCTGAATACGAAGAAATCGTGGCCTGAGAGCTCCATCTGGATGCATGCATCCTCAGGATACATAGGCTTCATACCAAATCTCTTTGTACGGACAATCTTGATTTCCTCGTCCTCTGCATCGTCTGCCTCCACGAAATCATCCTGGAATATCGCCGGTGCATACTTCTTTGCGGAAATCTTGGTTCTGTATTTGCGAAGCTGTCTCTCGATTACTTCCTCTACGAGGTCAATTGATACGTACATATCATTGCTGACCTGCTCTGAACGGATAACATGTCCCTTTGCCGGGATAGTAACCTCGATTTTCTGTCTATCCTTTTCTACGCTGAGTGTAACGTATACGTCTGTGTCCGGTTTAAAAAACTTCTCCAGCTTTGACAGCTTCTCCTCTACTGCCTGCTTAAGCCCCTCTGTTAATTCGATGTTTTTTCCTGAAATTGTTATTCTCATGATGTCCAACCCCTTTATCGTTTATTTGATACGTTGTCTGTATCATGTAAATATTATACCATAAATTTCGTTTTCATCAATCATTTTTATGCAATTTATATAAATAATCAAGGGTTTATTTACGGTTTTTCGCGAAATCGCTTGATTTCGCTATGATTAGGGATTTCATCAGAATAAAAAACATCAAGTCGAGTGATTTTTTATACACTATCGCAACATTTCTCAACTACAACAGCACATCTAAGCTATCACAACGTTTCTAAGCTACCACAGCGCATCTAACCTATCCCAGTGCCTCAAGCTGAGAGGAAAGCTCCTCCCACGCCTCCATATCAATAAGGATTTCTTCCTCGAGAGCGTCTATCTCGTTTTGGATTTCCGTGAGCTTTGAGTAGCTTGACTGATACTCCGGCTTCATGAGCTCAGCCTTGAGCTCATCGAGCTTTGCTTCCTTGACCGCCAGGTCCTCCTCGGCCTTTTTGACCTTTTTTTGTATCTTTGAGCGCTCCTTGCCCGGGTTGTAGTATGCCTTGCCGGTTGATGAGACAGCCATTCCGCCTGCCTGGGCTGCGCTATTTGCATTGGTGCTTTCGCCCACATTACCTGCTGCACCGGTTTGTGACGTGCTCCGTTTTACATCACTGCCTGTCTGACTGCTGCCGTTCTGGCTTATCGCGCCGCCAAATATTGCATTGCCTCTGTATACATTTTTGCTTTCCTCAGCCTCACGATCGAGCTTTTCCTGATACTGCTCATAGCCAAACTGATAGAGATTGGTCGTGCCATCCTCGAACACAAGCAGCTGTGTGGCTACCTTTTTCACAAAATATCTGTCGTGTGATACAAAAATCAGTGTGCCCCTGTAGTCCTTAAGCATGCTCTCCAGCGTTTCCTTGCCTACGATATCCATATGGTTAGTTGGCTCATCGAGCACGAGCACGTTCGGTCTGGTCTTTAAAATCTTGCAAAGCGCCAGTCTGACCTTTTCTCCTCCGGAGAGCATATTTACGTTCTTGAACACGTCCTCCCCTGAAAAAAGGAAGGCTCCGAGTGCATTTCTGACCTCGGTTTCCGTGAGATTCGGATACTCATCCCAGAAATCATCGAGCACAGTCTTGTTGCTTGTATACATGGCCATCTGCTGGTCGAAATATCCTATCTGCACGTTGGTTCCGAAGCGGTACTCGCCTGAAAGTGCAGGGATCTTACCCACGATAGTCTTTAAAAATGTCGATTTTCCAAGTCCATTTCCGCCGAGTATGCCAAGCTTTTCGCCCCTTTTCAAATCAAGCGACACTACGGAGAGCGGATGGTCATAGCCGATTGCAAGCTCTGATGTATAAAGCACATCGTTTCCGGTCTCCTTTTCGGGCTGGAAATTGGCATGGAAGGTCTTGTTGTCGTACTTGTCCGGCGCCTCGATAATCACCATGCGGTCGATAGCCTTCTGCTTTGACTGCGCCATGGATGTCTTGGTCGGCTTGCCCTTGAAGCGCGTAACCATACGCTGCAAACGTTCTATCTCCTTCTGCTGGGCGATGTGATCCTTCATCTGCTTGTCGTAGTTTTCCTTTTTGCGGGCAATAAAATTGGTATAATTGCCCGGATAGCGCCTTGCTGTGCCGTACTCTATCTCGTATACCACATCTACCACATTGTCGAGAAACATACGGTCATGGGATACGACAACCACTGCCTTCGGGTACGACTTCAGATAGCCCTCAAGCCACTCAATCGTCGTGACATCAAGGTGGTTGGTCGGCTCGTCCAAAAGCAGTATGTCAGGCTTTGACAAAAGCAGCTTTATGAATGCTATCTTGGTCTGCTGCCCTCCGGAAAAGTCACGGATTGGCTTTTTACGCTCGTCGTCAGAGAAGCCGAACTTGCGGATCATGACCTCATATTCCTTCTCATAATAGTAGCCGCCATCATCCTTGAAAGCTTCCTCCATCGCGGTATATCTGGCTACCTTTTCATCGGAATAATCATGCTCAAGCTCTGCCGCCGCGCGCGCAAGCTCTGCCTTCCGTTCGTCCATTTTCACGAAGCATTTGCGCACCTCCTGCTCGAGTGTCACATCAGGATCATCAAACGCAATCTGCTTCAGATACCCTATCTCCGGGTTTCCTGCCTTTGCAATAAAGGCGCTCTCATCGCTGTCGAGCTTTTCCATCTCAACCTCGCCTGAAATGAGCTTTAAAAGTGTTGTCTTGCCACAGCCGTTTCTGCCGACTATCGCTATCTTTTCTGTGTTTCTGATTTCAAAATCTATACTATGCAAAATGACGTCGTCGCCAAATGCGACAGCGCCATTACTTATCTGGTAGAGCATATACTATCCTTTCATGCTTATGCCTGCTGCTTAATTGTTAGCCATAATGTAGTTGACAAACTGTGTTGCAGTACGTCCCGAAATACCACCGTGGCTGAGTTCCCACTTGTTTGCCTCCTTGCACAGCTCTTCGTCTGAAAGTGTGCAGCCGCTCTTTCTCGCAAGCTCTGTTACGATGTTGAAGAACTCCTTCTGCGATGGCTTTGAGTAGCTGATTGTCACACCAAAACGGTTTACAAGTGACAGCTTCTCCTCAACCGTATCTGAGTGATGCTTGTCATTGCTGTTGTCCTGGTCATTACGGTCATTCCATGTCTCCTTTATCAGGTGACGGCGGTTAGAGGTTGCATAAATCAGTATGTTGTCAGGCTTTGTCTCCACGCCACCCTCGATAACTGCCTTTAGGAACTTGTACTCAATCTCATGCTCCTCGAATGAGAGGTCATCCATATATATGATAAATCTATAGTTTCTGTTTTTGATTGCTGCGATAATTTTTGACAGATATTTAAACTGATGCTTGTATATCTCAATCATACGCAGTCCGTCATCATAATACTGATTGACAATGGCCTTGATGCTTGTTGATTTTCCGGTTCCGCTATCTCCGAAAAGCAGCACATTGTTGGCCTTTTTGCCCTGTACAAACGCTTCTGTATTGTCTGTGAGCTTTTTCTTCTGGATTTCATAACCGATCAGATCATCGAGCATGACCGCATCCATATTGTTGATTGGCATGAAAGAAAAGCCACCGTCCAGATGCTCCTCAATCCTGAATGCCTTGTTGAGACCAAACATGCCGACTCCGTATGCCTTGTAAAAGCCTGTTACCACATCAAAGAACTCCTGCTCATCCTTAGCTGCCTCAAGCTTCTTGCTCAGCGCCCTTACCTTCTCGCTGACATTGTGATTGTACATAAGGTCCTTTTTCACAATGGCCTTATAATTGCTGATCTGTGTGAAGCAGTCGATTCCGAGTGCTGACTCGATTGGCTTGAAATCATAATCGAAAAGCTTCTTAAAAATTCTGAAATCGTTTGCCACAAGCCCATTTACGCTGCCATCGCTGGCTCCGACCTTCTCACAGGTGATGGAAAACGGATTCTCGCTCATCATAAGGAAGAAAGTGAGATAGTTGTGCCACAGATTGTCATCAAAACCATAGTCTGTCGCTACCTTTAGGATTCTCTTGACCTGTGTATTGATGTCGCGCACAAGCTCTGTCTTGTTGTACTCGCCCACCTCAAACTGCTCAAAGAGCTGGCCCAATTTATAAAGTATCTCATCCTGAGATAAATCTCCGTACATAAGTAATTTTGATATTTCCTGATACATGGCTGTTCCTCCTGGCTTTGCCTTGTTTTCACTGCTAACAAATTATTATAAACACTGCGCCACGATTTTGCAAGAGCTTGTGTGCCCGGTATGGCGCAGGAGACGTAAAAAGGCGGAGCTAAAACTCCACCTTTATTGTTGTGCCACGCCCCACCTCGCTGTCGAGTGTAAGCCCTGCATCATGCAGCTCCACTATATGCTTTACTATCGCAAGCCCAAGGCCCGTGCCGCCAGTCTCCTTCGAGCGGCTCTTGTCTACTCTGTAGAAGCGCTCAAAAACGCGCTCCTGCTGGTCCTTTGGGATGCCTATGCCGTTGTCCTCGACCGTAAGAACTGTCTTGCCACCGAGCTTATGTACCGTCACATTTACGGTGCCGCCCTCATTGTTGTAGCGGATAGCATTCTGGCAGAGATTCTCAACGAGCTCCGTGAGAAGCTGCCTGTTGCCTCGTACCATACAGTCAGTGCCGTCAAAATTGAGTGCTACTTTTCTCTGCTCGGCATTCACCTGTAGATTTTCCATGCAGTCCTTGACCAGACCGTACAGATCAAGCTGTTCAAAGCCCTGCTGTGCCTCGCTGGAATCTAGCTCCGAGAGCTTTATGATATCATTGATTAAGGAAAGCAGGCGCTGTGCATTTCTTCTGATTTCAGTTGCAAAATGAATCTGCTGCTCCTTTTCGACCATGCCGTTTTCTATGAGCTCTGCATAGCCGGAGATGGCTGTAAGCGGAGTCTTTAGCTCGTGTGACACATTGGCTGTGAAGTCCTGTCTGCTCTTTGCCGCGGCAAGTACGCCCTCATGCTGTATCCTTATCGCATTCATGAACGGCACGAGCTCCTTGTATTCTGTCTTTTTCTGGATGACAGAGGCCTGCTCCAGGTTGCCTGCGAGTGTCTCGATTGGCTTCATGAGCTTTCTGGTCAGGCTCTTTGCGAGAACCACACATATTCCTACTATTATAACCGTCACTATAAGCATGGCAGGTATACTGCTTGCAAACATGTTCCAGATACTTCTTGCTGCAATAGAGACACGCAGTACCGTTCCATCATTGAGCTTTATGGCATGATAGAAGGTATTGCTGTTCATGGTGGCTGATGTTCTCACGCTGTCTCCCGTACCTTTATCAAATGCTGATTCAACTTCCGGTCTATCGCCATGATTTTCAAGTTTTTTCACATCATTTTGATTGTCATACAGCACTGTGCCGTCCTTGTCAATCCAGGTGACACGAATACCCTCCACGTCAATCTGCGGGATTTCATTTATATCCTGTTTTAGTATTCCGGTGCTTTCTATTGTCTCTGCCATGACCTGCAGGTCTTCCTTTACCTGCTTCTGAAAGAGGTAATAGTTGATTACTGTCATGGAAACCATAGTGGCAATTGCTACAAAAAGTGCTGTTGCTACCAGATAGTAATTAATCTTCTTTTTCATGCTGTACGCTCCGCTTATGTATATTAGAAATCATTATAACAGCTATTATTCTATAACATAGCCCACATTTCTGACTGTCTTTATCCTGCTGCCATAGTCACCAAGCTTGTGGCGGAGTGTCTTTATGTGCATGTCCACTGTACGTGTCTCGCCCTCAAAGTCAGTATCCCAGACGCTTCTCATGATAACCTCCCTGGTCATGACTATGCCCTGACTGCCCATCAGAAGCCTTAAAAGCTCATACTCCTTGTATGTAAGGTCAACCGGATCATTGTTCACTGTAACCACATGGCGCTCATGGTCAATCACCAGATCATCCAGCTTTAAAAGCTTCGGCTCCTCCTTCGCTGTTCTCCTGAGCAGTGCCTTTACTCTTGTGATAAGCTCCATGATTGAGAAAGGCTTTTTGATGTAATCATCTGCGCCTCCGTCAAGACCTTTTATCATATCCATCTCTGTGGTCTTGGCTGTGACCATTATAATAGGAATATCCTGTGTGGCCGGACGTTTTCTGAGCTTTCTCACGATATCGTAGCCGCTCTCATCCGGAAGCATCACATCAAGCAGTATAAGGTCCGGTACGAGCTCATCCAGCTTCTTGTAAAATTCCTTTGCGTTTTCAAATGCACTGACGATGTAATTACTGTTTTTTAAAGCAATAGTCTCTATCTCACGTATGCTCTCATCGTCCTCTACAATATAAATAAGTGCCATAGCTTTCTCCATTTCAAAAAATCTTATGTAAAATTTTTACCTGCTTTTTACTTTCGATTATACATTACTAATGTAAAACAGACGATGGTTTTATGTAAAATTTATGTAAAATCCATCGTCTGTATCAATTTTGTCTGTATATAACTATGATTTAATTTTTCAGCATAAAGATTAAATCATGATTTGCGAACCTTGTCATCAAGTGCAAACTCAACCCACTCAGCAATATTTGTCGCATGGTCTCCGATACGCTCAAAGTATTTTGCAACCATGAGAAGATCCTCTGCCTGCTCACCATCCTCCGGATGCTCCCTGATGAAATCAATAAGCTCAGCCTTTACCTTATCAAAAAGCTCATCAACCACATCATCCTGCTTCATCACTATGTGAGCCTTGTCATTGTTCTTCTCAACATACGCCTCGATTGCCCTGATAAGCATAAGCATTGTCTCTGAAGCCATGCTCTTGACATGCTCTATATTGACCCTGTATGGCTTGTCACTGCTCATCAAAATGGTCATCTCGCTGATATCGGCTGCGTGGTCTCCTATACGCTCCATATCAGTAACCATCTTCATCGCTGCAGAAATTGTTCTAAGGTCTCTTGCTACAGGCTGCTGCTGCATGAGCAGATTAAAGCACAGGCTCTCTATCTTTTTCTGCTCTCTGTCTATCTCTGAATCGCCCTCCATGATGGCTTTGGCGCTATCGGCATCCTGATGTATAAATGCCTCGATTGCTTTCTGGATTGACTCCTCAATCATGCTTCCCATGTGCATCATTTCTTCATTCAGCTTCTTAAGCTGCTCGTCGAATTTCGATCTCATTAACCAAACCTCCCTGTGATGTAATCCTCTGTTCTCTTGTCCTGTGGATATGAGAAAATTGTCTTTGTGTCACCAAACTCAACCATATCTCCCACAAGGAAGAAGGCTGTATCGTCTGACACACGCACTGCCTGCTGCATGTTATGTGTTACAACCACAACTGTGTACTTTTTCTTTAAATCCTCCATGAGCTCCTCTATCTTTGAAGTAGAGATAGGGTCAAGCGCTGATGTAGGCTCATCCATCAAAAGCACCTCCGGCTGTACGGCAAGCGCTCTCGCAATACACAGTCTCTGCTGCTGTCCACCCGAAAGTCCCATAGCAGATTTCTTTAATCTATCTTTAACTTCATTGAATATCGCAGCACCCTGAAGACTTTCCTCTACTATCTGGTCGAGTATCTTTTTATCCTTGATGCCATGCACTCTCGGGCCATATGCGATATTGTCATATATGCTCATCGGGAACGGATTTGGCTGCTGGAAAACCATGCCGACCTTTTTGCGAAGTACGGTTGTATCGACTGATGGTGCATATATATTCTCACCATCTATCTCTATGCTTCCCTCGATTCTGACGTTGTCAACCAGATCATTCATTCTGTTGATGCACTTTAAAAATGTAGACTTACCACATCCTGACGGTCCGATCAGCGCTGTCACGCTGTTTTCTTTTATGTCCATATTGACACCATGCAGTGCATGATTCTGGCCATAATACAGATTCAGGTCGCGAACCTGAATTTTGATTTTTTTCTCCATTTGTATCTCCTGCAACATGTAATAAATTTCTTGTCTTCGAGAATACATTATATGGATGCTTTGTAAAATGCTCTATCAGATGTATGTAAAATCTATGTCAAATTTTTACACACATAAATTATTCGCACTGTTTGTATTTATTATTTGTATACACTATTTGTATACACTATTTATATGCTTTATAGTCGGCTTTATTAAAGTACTGTCTGGTTAAAGTATTGTATCTTTAATAATTAGTAGCTTTTCCATTATCCTGTCTGCATCAATATTTGAGTAATTGATAATAAACTGATGCCTGTCTTCCTTTGGCTTACTCAGATTGAAGTGGGTAATCGCCTGAAGCTTTATACCTTTTTTCAATAGCAGCTCTTCAACTGTTTTGTCCGGAAGGTTCGTGTCAAACTGTATGATAAAATGCAGTCCGGAGTCATTTTCTATTACCCTGCATTCCTTTTCAGTGAAGCAGTCTTTTATGGACGAAAGCACGCTCTGGCGCTTTCTGCCGTAGTGCAGTCTCATCCTGTTTATGTGCTTTTCAAAATAGCCCTCGCTGATAAATCGTGCCAGCGTGTACTGCTCGAATGTGGATACCGTACATGAGTAAAATGAAAGCCTCCTGTAAAACTCATTTGCCAGATGCTCCGGCAGCACCATGTAGCTGATTCGGATGGTGGATGTGAGAGATTTTGAAAATGTATTTATATAGATGACCTTTTCACACGCATCTATCGAAAGGATGGGCGGTATCGGGTGTCCGTTCATGCGAAACTCACTGTCGTAATCATCCTCTATGATGTATCTGTCGCTGCTCTCGTTGGCCCATGCCAAAAGCTCATAGCGGCGGTTCACAGGCATCGTGATTCCTGTCGGGAAATGGTGTGTCGGGCTGATATGTGCTATCTGCGCGTTCGCTTTCTTTATAAGCTCCACGCTGATACCCTGCTCATCCATCTGCACCGGCAGGCATTTTGCATTGTTGCACTCATATATCTGGCTGATTTTCTTATAGCCCGGATCCTCCACGCAGTATACCTTGTCCGTACCCAAAAGCTTCACAAGCAGCCCGTACAGATACTCTGTTCCCGCTCCGACTATTATCTGGTCCGGGTCCACATTCATACCGCGAAACGACGACAGATGGCTTGCTATCGCTTCACGAAGCTCCCTCACTCCGCCACACGGCGACACCGACAAAAGCTCCTGTTCCCTAAGAGAAATCGTCTCCCGCATGAGCTTTGCCCATATGGAAAACGGAAAGTTACCCGAGTCTGTCCTGTTTGATGAGAAGTCAAATATACTTTCATCCTGCTCAGGCGGCAGCTTTATGCTAAGCTCCTTCTGCACCGGTGCCTTGATTACCCTGATATCTGACACATCGGCTATGAAATAGCCCCTCTTTGGTCTTGCAAACATATAGCCCTCGCCTATCAACTGGTCATATGCATTTTCAACCGTAATGGTACTAACTCCCAGATTCTTGGCGAGGGTACGTTTTGATGGCATTTTCTCCCCGGAGCTTAATTTTCCCTGTGATATATCGTTTTTGATGCACTCATAAAGGCATTTGTAGAGTGGACCGTCTGTTTTTGTGAGGTCGTAGGTCAGCATTTGATTCACCGCTTTCTGGCATTTTTATTTTCCTTATTTTGAATATTTTAATATTACCAGATGTAGCGTATTATTGCAACCATGATATGCGGCTGGTGTGAGCAAATGTAGCCTGGCGGCGCAGGTGGCGTGTACACTCTCGTGTTCGCTACGCTTTGCTGCCAAGATACTGTAAGAATTATGCCTTATAGTTTTCCTATGCCAGACGAAACCGTCGCTACTCGCCTTCCATGGCTCGATAGCTCCTTGCCCCGGCTTCCATGCCGGTGCATTTCTGGTTTTCTTGAGCATAATTCAACAGTATCTAAGCAGCTCCGCTATGCGCTCTCACGAGAGTGTACACGCCGCCTGCGCCACCTAAACATATTTGCTCACGCCTGACTACTTTCGTCATATAAATGATTAAAGGGGCAAAATACCTTTTGACCCTCATATCATATAAATTGATGCAAAAATACAAATGCAAAAACCAAAAGGAGATTTAACAAATGGAAAACAATAAGAATACTCAATACGAACTCAACAAAGGGCTTGCGCAGATGCTCAAGGGCGGTGTCATCATGGATGTCACGACTCCGGAGCAGGCCAGGATTGCAGAGGCTGCCGGTGCATGTGCTGTCATGGCGCTTGAGAGAATCCCTGCTGATATCAGAGCCGCAGGCGGTGTTTCAAGAATGAGCGATCCTAAGATGATTAAGGGCATTCAGGAGGCTGTCAGCATCCCCGTCATGGCAAAGTGCCGTATCGGTCACTTCGTGGAGGCTCAGATACTTGAGGCTATCGAGATTGACTACATTGATGAGTCTGAGGTGCTTTCACCTGCTGATGATGTGTACCATATCAATAAGAGAGATTTCAAGGTGCCTTTCGTATGTGGTGCAAGAGATCTCGGTGAGGCACTCCGCCGTATCAACGAGGGAGCTTCCATGATCCGTACAAAGGGTGAGCCCGGTACCGGTGATATCGTGCAGGCGGTCAGACATATGAGAAAGATGAATTCTGAGATTGCAAAACTTACTTCCATGCGTGAGGATGAGCTTTTCGAGGCAGCTAAAAATCTTCAGGTGCCTTTCGAGCTGGTCAAATTCGTTCACGATAACGGCAAGCTTCCGGTTGTAAACTTTGCGGCCGGTGGTGTGGCTACTCCGGCTGATGCGGCTCTTATGATGCAGCTCGGTGCTGAGGGTGTGTTCGTCGGTTCAGGTATCTTCAAATCAGGCGATCCTGCCAAGAGAGCTGCCGCTATCGTAAAAGCTGTGACAAACTTTACTGATGCAAAGCTCATCGCAGAGCTTTCTGAGGATCTCGGTGAGGCTATGGTCGGAATCAACGAGAGCGAGATTAAAATCATCATGGAAGAAAGAGGCAAATAAAATGAAATCAGGACTTAAGATTGGTGTTTTAGCTGTTCAGGGAGCGTTTATTGAGCACAAGCGCATGCTTGAGTCTTTAGGCTGTGAGTGTGTTGAGCTGCGCAAAAAATCAGATATCTGTGACTTAGACGGACTCGTGCTGCCTGGAGGTGAGAGCACTGTGCAAGGCAAGCTGCTCCGTGAGCTTGATATGTTTGATGAGCTTAAGGAAAGAATCGCAAACGGACTTCCGGTGCTTGCAACCTGCGCCGGTCTTATCCTTTTAGCTTCTCATATCAGCAACGATGACAACGTATATTTCGGCACTTTGCCTGTCACTGTTAAAAGAAATGCCTACGGCAGACAGCTTGGAAGCTTTGAGGCTACAGCAAGGTTTGACAATAGCTTTGACTTTACCATGACATTTATCAGAGCACCTTACGTGGAAGCTATTGATGCTTCAGCAAAGAATGATGTGCGTGTACTCGCAGAGTATGACGGCAAAATTGTCGGCGTGCAGTATAAGAACCAGATTGGGCTGGCTTTCCATCCGGAGCTTGATGATGATACACGGATTCATGAGAGGTTTTTGGAGATGATATCGGGAAATTAAATCACGTCTACAGTCTGAGGCCGGGGCAGATGCCCCGGATTTTTATACCGACTTTTTGTGGTAAAATATAAAATGCATTTTTTTTAATATATGGTATAATAAAATAGTAGAGTGAAGATTATTTTTTAAGGAGGGGTAGCATATGCCAAAAGCTATGTATAATCTTATTGGACAATACATTGAAGAAATCAAAAAAATTTATGGTTCACATGTCAGACAGATTATTTTATATGGTTCGTATGCCAGAGGCGATTTCAGACCCGACTCAGATATAGATATTATGATTTTGGTTGATATGTCAGATATTGAACTTAAATCTTATGGTGAGAAGCTTTCCTATATGACATATGACTTTAATCTGGATCATGACATTGACATAAAACCAATTGCCAAAAGTGAAGAGATTTTTAATAAGTGGGTAGTAAATTATCCATTTTATTCAAATATTCATAAAGAGGGGGTTATACTATATGGAGCAGCATGATGTAGAAATTGGTACAAGAAGAGATCTTGTTCTATATAGAATTGAAACCTCAAAGAATGACTTAAAATCCGCAAAGGTGCTATTGTCTATTGATGATTATAAAGGAGCTAATAACAGAGCCTACTATGCAATTTTTCATGCTATAAATGCAGTACATGCTACTAGTGGAAAAGCATATAAGAGACACAAGGATGCAATAGCTAATTTTAATAAAGACTATGTTAAAACAGAAATTTTTCCCAGAGAAATAGGAAGAAAAATTGGAATGGCAGAGGAAATTCGTCATGCAAGCGATTATGATGATTTTTATATTGCAAGCAAAGAAGAAGCAGAGCGGCAAATTACAGTTGCAGAAGAATTTATAAATCTTGTCGAAAAATATTGTGAGAAACAGCTCGATTAAAATCCGGGGCATCTGCCCCGGCTTTTATTGTTTCTTATGTCTTATAAGTTCAATATATAATATGATTAGACGGTCAATAGGTATCATAATATAGTTTTAAAAAGCTCAAAACTCCAGAGTCACCTTAAACAGATCACCGTCCACAGTCAGCTCCAAAGTACCATTCATGAGCTTCATGAGACTTTCTGCAATAGACAGTCCAAGTCCGCTGCCCTCGGTATTTCGCGAGCTGTCTCCTCTGACAAAACGCTCCTTGAGCTCATCGCTTGAGATATTAAGCGGTGTAGCTGATACATTCTTGAAGGTTATGATGGCTCCGCTGTCCTTTGGAATGATGTCAACGTACACTCTCGTACCCGGCTGGGCGTATTTGTTGATGTTGTTCATCAGATTATCAAACACTCTCCACAGATGTCGTCCATCTGCCTGAATCATGACAGGTGTAACGTCATTTTTGATAATTAAATCAAGATTATTTTTCTTGAATTTTTCTTTGTATTCTCCGGCTACCTGTGACAGCATAACAGCCGCATCCAGTTCCTCAAGTTCTACATTTATGCTGCCGGTAGATGCCTTTGACGCTTCGAGTAAATCCTGAATTAATTTTTTCAAACGTGATGACTGTCTGTCGAGAACGTCAAGATATTCGCGTACCTTCTCGTTATCTATGTCCTCCTTCTGCAACAGGTCCACATAATTGATAATCGAGGTGAGCGGTGTCTTGATATCATGCGACACATTTGTGATGAGCTCCGTCCTGAAGCGCTCGCTCTTCATTTTTTCAGAGACCGCCGCCTCTATTCCATTGCTCACATTATTCAAATCCTCTCCATGCTTTCTGAAAAACAGCATGAGTTTTGACGTATCAACCGGCTGTGAAAAATCACCGTTTGCTATTGCCTTTGCGGCGCATCTTATCCTGTCATACTGCATGATAAATGTGATAAGCAGCACAAGCTCTATAAGCTTTACAATGAAGCCAAAGCCTATAAGCTCAAGCAGACATAAAAGGCCAAATGCCAGCATACTGATCAAAAACAGCGGTACATTTCTTTCTATCCATGAAAAGCCGTATCTGATTGGAGCAAATACCATCCTGCATAGCTTTTTGACAGGCTTTAAGAAAAATCTAACAACATAGTAGCACAATGTACGCTTCCAGAACTCATGTGCCCTGATTCTTACGTATGTTGTCAGGATTGCTTCAAGCGAAACCATGGTTGCCGCCAGACAAATGAGTGCCACCACCGGAAGCTGCTTTATAAGCAAAAAGCCTGCCGGAAATACCATAAAGTCTGCAAACATTGTCACTCCAAGCATCACCTCATACGGCAGCCTGTCATATAATCGTAATTTAATTTCTTCCGAATCCTCACGTTTTCCGGCAACTGTCAGTAGATACCCCGCTGTAATCACAAAACCAAGTATAAATATGACAAACAATACACTTAAATGAGCCTCTGTAAATTCCATGACGTCAAGTAAGCTGTCTGCCTGATTGAAGTAATCGCCCTTTTCCTGAAGCTGCTCAGGCAGCTTTGCATACACATAATAGTACTCAGGCTTATCTTCTGTTGAGGTATATGGATAATACACAAATCCTGTATCTGATATATTAAATGTATCCGGTAAAAGCTCATAGCTCTCATTCACCTGCTCCACCACTTTTATGATTTCATAACGGTCATAATAAATATCCTCATCATAATCGTAGTAAGAGCCGTCACTATCAAAGTACGAATCGCTGTCTTCACTCAGATTCATGCCACACTTTATATGATTTCCTTTTTCATCATAGCACTTTACATTTTTCCACTCGGCAAAGCCTGTAATATCGAGTGACTGGCCTGTAAACATCTCCTCGTAGGCAAAGTAATTATTTCCATTCTCATCGGTTTTCTCAACTGCCTTATATAAGCCAAGCGAGCTGTTATCGTTAGAGCCTGTCATCACCCTCACCTTTGGAATGACATAAGCGGTACCATCATTCAGGCACAGATAAAAGAGCCCATTTGTCTTGGAATACATGATTGAGCTGATTCTCTCACTGTTCATATTGTTTGATGCATCGTCTGACTCTTCATAGCTGCCGCTCATTGCATCCCACAGATATGATAGCCTGTGCCGCTTTAAGTTCTTTGCCTTGTAGCTAAAAATATAATCCGGATTTGATATTTCATCCACACTTGAATACACCTTTGCTGCATCAGATTTTACATCTACCTTGTCCTCTGATGTTTCATTACTCTTTACCACTGCGGCCTGCAGATTTGTATCGTCCATCATCTGCGAAAATGCATTGTCATCACCGGATTCATAATTGTACACCATCTGTCTGCTATAGGCTCCTGCAATATTCGCATGAATTTCATCCCTTAGCTGTGCTGTGCTTTCATAATTGTTTGTGTACACTGCAACTAACGTTGTTACAACAAGCCCTGCCGCCATGACCGAGCATACTATAAATGCCGCCAGCTTAAGCCACAGATTTCTTGATATTTTTTTCATATCATTCACCTTCCATTTTATAGTGCTTCACCTGACAAACTTTATCAAGCATGCACCTATTCAGCGTCAATTTTGTATCCGCGACCCCAGATGACCTTTAAGTACCTTGGCTCAGCCGGATTTATCTCAACCTTTTCTCTGAGATGACGGATATGTACCGCCACCGTGTTTTCTGTCCCATACGGCTCATCCTTCCAGACCTTTGCATATATCTGATTCGGCGAATACACCTCGCCCGGATGCTCCATGAGAAGCTTCAAAATATCGTACTCTGTACGTGTGAGATTTGCTGCCTCGCCATCAACTGTCACCGTCTTTGATTTGTCATCGAGCTCAATGCCGCCTATTACCAGCTTTCCTGCGCTTGTATTGCCTGCGCCAAGAAGCATGTATCTCCTGATCTGTGACTTCACCCTTGCCTGCAACTCTACCGGGTTAAACGGTTTCGTCACATAGTCGTCTGCTCCGACCGTGAGCCCGAGTACCTTGTCAGTGTCCTCACTTTTGGCAGTGAGCAGTATGACCGGCACATTAGAGATTTTTCTGATTTCCACCATTGCCTCTATGCCGTCCATGACAGGCATCATGATGTCCATCAGGACAAGATGCACATCATTGTGTTTTACTATATCGAGCGCCTCCAGCCCGTTTCGCGCCGGGATTACCTCGTAGCCATCACTGGTCAAATAAATGCTGATTGCCGATACAATGTCTTTCTCATCATCACATACTAATACTTTATACATAATTGCCTCCGGAAGTTTTATGTTGTTCTTATTGTATCAATTGTAACATTAAAATCCAATTATGTAACACATTAAGATTTGTTTAAGAAATAATCTTAATGAAACTCAAATGGAGCTTTGAGCGAAATCGAAGAGTAATCAAAAAAGAAACTAAAAAGAAACTAAAAAGAAACTAAAAATAAGCTCCGATTTACTGATATCAAATCGAAGCTTATTTTCTTAGTTAATTTATTATATTGGTTATTTATTATATTGGTTATTTACTATATTCGTTAATTTATTATTATGATTAAAGGGGTAAAATACCTTTTGACACTCATATCATTATAATAACCGGTTGATTTGTTTACTTCGCCTGGAATTTCTTTGCCAGTACCTTTGTCAGGATGTTGATAAGGAATACAATTACGAGAAGCACAACCGCAATTCCAAATGCCTGGTAGAATTTTCCTTCACTTGTCGCTGCAAGGTAGAGCTTGATGGTAAGTGTTCCACCTGACTGCATTATCTTTGAGAAATAACCGCTGGCAACCTTTGGAAGCATTCCTGCACTTCCTGCCGTAAAAAGGAGTGCTGCTGACTCACCTACTATTCGGCCGATTGCAAGGATAACACCTGTGATGATTCCCGGCATGGCTGACGGCAGCAGAATGGTGCGGATGGTGTGCCATTTTCCGGCTCCAAGTCCGACTGCGCCGTGTCTGTAGCTGTCCGGTACAGTTTTAAGCGCCTCCTGTGTATTTCTTGTGATGAGGGGCAGCACCATGAGTGTCAGTGTCAGTGAGCCTGTCAGGATACTGTAGCCAAAGCCTATTGTCTGTCCGAAAAACATCATTCCGAAGAGGCCAAAGATGATTGACGGTATTCCTGCAAGTGTCTCTGTGGCAAACTCTATTGTGGATACGAGCTTACCCGGCTTTGCATACTCATTCAAGTACACGGCTGCTCCCACTCCGACAGGAGTTGCTATGAGCATGGTGATAATTATGATGTAAAGTGTATTGAGCAGGTTGCCCGCTATTCCGACAGTGCCTCTTAATACAGATGTCTCGCTGGTCAGAAACTGCCAGTTTACCTGACTGATTCCCCTGACAAATACATATATGATGATTCCCGCAAGCAGCACTACCGATAATGCTGCACACAGATATATGAAAAAATATACTACATCATCGCCTATTCTGCGGCGTTTTCCATTTATACTAGTCATTTTCCACAGCTCCTTTCTTTTTGAGTTTCATAAGGGTGAGGTTGATTATCATGATAAACACAAAAAGCACAAGACCTACTGAGAAAAGCACCTGTCTGTGAAGTCCGCTGGCATATCCCATCTCGCTGACGAGCTGTGTGGTAAGGAAACGCACTGAGTTGAACGGAAGTGGAAAGCTTACCGTTCCACCGGCTACCATGTTGATAGCCATCGCTTCTCCGAGCGCACGACCTATTCCGAGCACAATTCCTGTCATGATTCCTGACTTTGCTGCAGGAACCGTCACTTTAAATATTGTCTGTATCTTTGTTGCTCCAAGAGCAAGTGATGCCGCTCTCATCTGCTGCGGTACTGCCTGTATTGATGATACGCTCATGTTGATTACCGTAGGAAGAATCATGATTGCAAGCACTATGATTGCTGCAAGCAGATTTGATCCGCCGGTAAACTGATGTGTTGCTGAGTTTGCAAAAATATGTTTCTCCAGCTTGTATAATACCGGATTAAGTATCATAAGTCCCAAAAGTCCATAGATTACTGATGGAATGGCTGCAAGCAGCTCTACTGCCGGCTGTACTATCGCTGAGAGCTTTTTGTTTGACACCTCAGTGAGAAATACTGCCGTAAGAAGAGCAATCGGTACTCCTATGAGTATAGATACTGCTGTTCCTATGATGGATGTGAGGATTATGTACAATATTCCGTAGCTTGGGTCTGCCGCTGTCGGCGCCCATTTTGTTCCGAATAAGAGGTTTAACACTCCGACCTTGAAAAATGCCGGTGCGCCTTTAAGGAACATATAAATTGTTATTGATAATACTGCGAATATTGCCACAACCGCACATACCGTGAATATTATTTTGGCAACATTCTCTACTATGGATTTATGTTTCATTTGATACTCCTTGTTTCAAAAAGTTCCCCAGGAAACCTGCCATTTCCTGAGGAAACCCTGTATCTTATCGATATGTATTAATACTGATGTCTGTATTTCGTATCATTAATATGCCCGATAATTTCTACTGAGGGAGGATAAGGCCTACCTTCTTGATAACTGCCTGTCCCTCATCTGAGTTTACATAGTCAAACCAAGCTTTAACAATATCGTTCTGCTCGTCAATCTTGCCCTTTGTAGCCATTACGAATGGACGAGAAAGGAGATATTTGCCTGCTACAATGTTTTCCTCTGTTGCCTCTACTCCGTCAATTTTCATTGCTGTTACTGTATCATCAAGCACGTCAAGTGAAACATATCCGATTGCTCCCGGTGTTGAGCCTGCCTTTGCAAGAACTGCTCCTGTTGAGTCAAGCTCCTGTGCATATTTGCACTGATCCTTTACATCAAGAAGCTCCTCGAAGGCTCCTCTTGTACCTGAAGCTGCCTCACGGCCGATTGCTACGATTGCCTCATCTTTTCCACCAAGGTCTTTCCAGTTTGAAATTTCACCTGTGTAGATTTTCTTTAAGTCATCTGATGTAAGCTCTGTTACTGAGTTGTCCTTGTCTGTGATTACTGCGATTCCGTCGATTGCTACGATGTTTTCCTCAACGCCGTTTGCTTTCTCATCATCTGTAAGTGCTCTTGATGAATCTCCGATATCTACGCTTCCTGCTGTTACTGACTCGATTCCTGAACCAGAGCCTGTATACTCTACTGTTACTGTTACTCCAGGGTTTTTCTCCATGAATGACTCCTTGAGCGCCTCACAAAGCTTCTCCATTGAAGTACTTCCTGCAAGTGAAAGTGAACCGCTTAAGTTCTCATTTGATGTACCTTCATCTGCGCTTGTATCTGCATTGTTGTCTGCTCCGTCTGAGCTTGAACCACATCCTGTAAATGCTGCTGTCATCATTGTTGCAGCAGTTGCTAAAACTAAAAGTTTTTTCATACGATTTTTCATTTTAATTTCCTCTTTCATTACTTTCTTGAATTTATTTCTTTGTTTGTTACAACTGATATAGTAATGGGGAAATGTAAAATGCAAAATCATTAGTGTGTAAAATGCATGTAAAAAAATATTTTTAATTTACTGTACGATTGTAAATTCATATCCTCCGGTGGCTGTACATCTGTTCTGCCGGATGGTGGCTCTTTGAGCGTGGGAGTCCCTTTATTTGTACTTTCATCTGCTGTATTGCCGAATGTATCTGTGTTTGCGTTTTCTGTATCTAAAAGATCCGGGAATGTTCCTCCGTTTCCGTCAATCAGCTTAAGACATGCATCCAACGCCTCGTTTGTACTTATATAGTTTGCAATGTTTATCGTGCCTACAATTGCAATAAGAACAATTGAAACTCATAACATTGCTATGGCTATAAATTTTCTTCGTAATTTTTTGAGCATTTTATCACCTGCACATTTTTTCTATTTCATGCTCTACGTCCATTGGGTCCAATGGACTTTCCGCTGTTTCATATGTCAATATAAGATTTTTTCCCTGATAATATCCATTTTCGTTATATTTCAATATCTTTCGATAAGCTTTATTTCGATAATCAGGATTGTCTATCAAGCCAAGATGCTCCCACAGAATTATATCGCCATTTTTCTTCTCAACCGTAAAATCTGGATAATAAATACCATCTGAGATTTTAATCGCCTTCTCGTACTCAAACTTTATATTATTATCATACAAGGCTGTCGCAATAATTACTTCTGATTTTGACCGCACTATAATTCCCATTTTAGTATAAAACTTGAGTGCTTCAGGGTTAGGAACCTGTGTCTTTTCATTTGTCTCTTCATTGTCCTTCTTATCAACTGCTAAAAGTATACTTCTATAATGTTTTTGCTTCAACATTTTCTGGGCATAATCGGTTTTATATTTTTTCCGGGCCTTCCTGTTTGTCTCGAGTAGTCTGAGCTCATTTATTGTATCCTTCAAATAAAGCTCCAGATATTTTTTATTGACAAGATTTCTGATTTCTTTATCATTTTTCTTTGATAAATACTCTCTTCTGCCATTTTTCCAAACATACCATTTAACATTTCCATCCTTTTGTGTTGGATAGATTGTTCCTTCCTCAGTGATGGTCTCCAGCCTTTCCTGAATCTCTAATATCTCACCTTCCAACCATTGGATTCTATTATCTATTGAACTTATTTTATTTTCCTCCTAACTCTTTGCATCATGTGATGCCAGTATTTTCTAAATAAAAAGACAAAAAATATGAATTTTCAGAAAAAATAAAAATAATTACTGCTCAAGATTCATAGGTGCCCCTGCCATATGGAAACATTTCTACCCAAATATTATGATTAAAGGTTCAAAAGGTATCATCGATGCATGCTTGCATGCAATTCGATGTATACCTTAGTGACACGCACCACACCGAGAAAGTAGCAATTTGCTGCGGGGACGCAGAAAATTAGCGGACTTCGAGGTGTAGTCAGATTATGGAAATGCGTAGCATGTAGCAATCTGATTAATCATAAATGAGGGGCAAAATACCTTTTGCCCCTCATATCATTATTATCTTGTATGAATAAAATAAACTATGCATTATTGCTTTCTATGAATGAAATAAACTATGCATTATTGCTTTCTATGAATGAAATAAACTCAGCAGCATTTCTCGGTTTTGAGAAATAGTAGCCCTGAATGTAATCTATTCCAAGCTCATCCAGTTTTGCCAACTGCTCCTTCTCCTCGATTCCCTCAGAAACAATCTCAAGCTTTAGCTTTTGAATCATGCCCATTGCGGCATCCATAACAGGCTTGCCCTTTCCGTTGTCAAAATATGCATTTGTCATGCCTCTGTCAAACTTCACAATGTCAATCGGCATATCAACAATATAGCTTAAATTTGACTGACCTGTGCCAAAATCATCCAGCGCAAACCTCACTCCCACCTTACGCAGGGCATTCATATTATCAAGCAGTATCTTTTTTTCAGTGATAGATGCAGACTCTGTAATCTCAAGCACAATATCATTTGCATCCACATGATATTTCTCCATAATTGCAATAAAATCCTGCGCTAAATGGTCATAAGCACACTGCACCACTGACAGGTTGCATTCAATATACTCAATTCCCATCGCATGTATATCATGCTGTACAATAAATCTGCACACTTTCTCAAACACGCGCTCTCCAAGCCTTAAAATGAGTCCCCGCTTCTCAGCTACAGCAATAAACCTGCCCGGAGGTATGATATTTCCCTCGCGCGACCTTATTCTGACAAGCGCCTCCGCAGAGGTGAATTTATGCGTTTTAGTGTTATAAATAGGCTGGTAAAATACCTCAACACGGTTATCGCGCAATGCCTCTATTATCTCATTCTCAACCGAATTCTCATCATATATGTGCTCAATGACTTCATTATTTATGAGCATCACGCCGCGCCCCGTAAACTCAGCTCTGTTACGCTTGGCATATTGAAAAAGCCCCAGTATATCCGATGGTCTCCGCACAAGCTCAGTAGACCTTAGATAATATATCTCCCCAAACAGCATCGTCATATTGTCACCGCCCCATGGCTTGTCGAACCTGCGTTCCAATATTCCGATTGTTTTTTCTGCACAATCAGTATTCTCAAAAACCAGCAGATACTCGTTTGCCGAGCTTCTAAAAACATAATTATCAGGCAGCTTATTTATAAAAGAAACCACCTCATAAAAAATACTTTTTTCCATCTCGCGGGTGAAAAAATCATTTTCATTGCTTCCATAGCGAATACACACTATCGATACATCATTCCCCTGTCCATATGCCTCCTTCATGTATTCAAAAAGGGCATTGAGGTTGAAAAATCCTGTATCCCTGTCAATATTTGCCATTGGATTTTCAAGCATAATAAAAAGGATAAGCACACCTATCACACTCGCAAAGCTGACAATCAATATTTTTTTATCTATAAACTGAATAACCGCCGATATAAACATAAGAGCCACCCAGACCTGCATGCTCTTTCTTCTTCTCGGATTTATAGCCTGACTGTATTTTTTTGTCAGCATTAGAATAAGCGCCAGCAGAATTACAGTTACTGCATATGTTATAATAACAGCCGGACCATATGTATAAACTATATTATCCGAATCATAAATTTTAATCGGTACGACCATTATCAGAATATCAGTTAAGATTCCAAATATCCACAGCCGCTTTCTCCACTTGCGCTCAAGCTCTTTTTTCCTGAAAATATCCACGCATATATACCAGAAGGCCACCATGGCAACCCATGTAACCGTCCAGAGATATAATTTGCAGATAATATTGGTAGCAGTATGAGGATATCCGCTTCTTTTTTCAATTGCAACAAGTGCGAAAATATCAAAGAAAAGTGACAGCAAGCCTGCAATCCATACCTCAACAAAAGCCTTCGATGTATGTAATATAATCTTTTTCTGCGAAATATAAAAATACATTATTACGAACATCACCGCAATGGCACACATTTGTGAAACAATATTCATATCCCCTATTTCCTGTACCTTTCCTAAATCAGGCCAATACACTAGTACTATTTTACCGTTATTTTACCAATAAAGCAATATATTGTTTTGATTTACAAAGAACTAAATAAAAAAGTTACTATTCACACTGAACAGTAACAAAAAAAACACGCTATGCGCGTGCTCCAAAATAATACAGTCGGTAACTATTCAGATACATACATAAATAAATCGGCGTGACAAGATTCGAACTTGCGACCTCTACGTCCCGAACGTAGCGCTCTACCAAACTGAGCCACACGCCGTCTGCAATTCGTTTTGCAACTATTAAATAATATCACAATGTATAAATTTTGTCTACCCCATAATATATATTTATGGTATGATTTATGCTGTATAAGATAAAAATTTACACTGTTGTGCCCAGCCTCACAGTGAGGTATCATACCCATGGCTGAACTGTAATTTAATCACGTAATTATTTTCTTTATACTATGAAGCCGGCCCGGCAGCGCAGTGACCGGCTTAGCACCACGGTATATAAATTATAAGGAGAATATCATGACAAATCAGACAAATCACACCAATCACATAAATCACATAAATAAAACAGCTATAATAACCGGAGCTTCACGCGGTATCGGTGCCGCCATTGCCAAAAAGCTGGCTTCCTATGGCTATAACCTCTCACTTTGCTGCCGCAATTCATCTGACAGGCTAAAGGCACTGGCTGATGAGCTTCACTGTGCATACGGAATTGAGGTGCTATGCTACACCGGAAATGTAGGAGACTTTTTCTTTGCCAAGGATATGGTTACGAATACCATTTCCCATTTTGGCCATATAGATGTGCTCATTAACAATGCCGGCATATCGCATATCGGGCTGCTGAGCGACATGACACCGGAGGAATGGAACAATATCGTGGCGATAAATCTGACCGGTGTTTTCAACTTTACAAAGCTCGTCATCCCTTATATGGTTGCCGATAAATGTGGCCGCATACTACAGATTTCCTCTGTCTGGGGCAATGTCGGAGCATCCTGCGAGGTGGCATACTCAGCCTGCAAGGGCGGTATAAATGCATTTACCAAGGCACTCGGCAAGGAGCTTGCGCCATCGCATATTCCGGTAAATGCCATAGCCTGCGGTGTCATAGATACCGATATGAACCGCTGCTTTGATGAGACAGAACGCGCTGAGCTTGCCGATGAAATCCCTGCCGGGCGCTTTGCCACAGCCGATGAGGCTGCAGACATGGCTTACTCTGTCATCACTGCACCTGATTATCTCACAGGACAGATAATCACCTTCGATGGTGGCTGGATTTAAAATTGTAATTTTAAGTTTTCTATTTTTTTCGTATTTTTTCAGATATTTGTTGTTTTTTATGTTTATTGTGTTACAATTTGTTTATGAATAAAATTAATGTCTTTTTACAAGAAAAGCAACTATCAACCATTAGTACAACTGTGCCTGACAGGCTTGATTATCTGATGAGGCTCCACAACTTAACCAACATTGCTCTTTCTGAAATCATGTGCTGTGCAGAATCAACTATTTCAGGCTACAGAACAGGCCGTAGAGTGCCTGACATTTTTGTCATTTGCCATTTAAGTACAATTTTTGGTGTCACACCCAATTATTTTCTTGGATTCACAGACGAAATTTGTCCAACTCACAACTGATTATGTGATATATACAAGGCCTTCCGGTATCACTTCACAACCATCACCGGCTGCTGATGCAAATGTCACATAAAATATATTGAAAAATGAAAGGGGGAAATGTTACAGTCTAAGCCAAAACCGTAACGAAAAAACAGCCCGGTGCACATATCACAATGTGTGCCGGGCTGCAGATTTTATTGTTATTCTGCCACAAGTATTATCGTGGTTCTCGCAGGAACTCTTATGGTGTTGACACCCAAAAGCTCTGTCTTTGCCGTGAAGTCCTCTCCGTCAAAATACTCTGCATTGGTGTTGGTGTCCACATGCCAGTGTTTTCCGTTCGGAAGCACTGGAAGCTGCATCACAAGCGGCTCCCAATATGCATTCATGCAATAGAATACAATATCATCCTCCGTGTCCTCCTCATTTCTTCCGGCATACATGATGCCGATAAGCTTTGTCTTGTAATCAGTCGAGGCATTGAACGGTGTACCGTTGTGCACACTGATTTCCGGGAACTGGCAGGATGAAGGCTTTGTCATCTTTCTGAGTATAGGATGCTCTTTCCTGAACTGAATCATATGACGCACGAAATCATGGATTTCCTTGAATTTCTCAAGCCTGCTCCAGTCGAGCCATGAAATGATATTGTCCTGACAATACGCATTGTTGTTTCCAAACTGGGTGTTGCAGAACTCATCGCCCGCAAAAAACATTGCCGGGCCACGGCTGCACAAAAGCGCTGCAAATGCATTCTTTATAAGGCGCCTTCTAAGTCCGTTTACATTTGGATCGTCTGTCTCGCCCTCTGCGCCACAGTTCCAGCTATGTCCGTTGTTGTCTCCGTCTGTGTTATTCCAGCCGTTTTTCTCATTGTGCTTTTCATTGTATGAGTAAAGATCATACAGTGTAAAGCCATCATGACAGGTCATGAAATTGACTGATGCCTTGTGTCCTCTGCTCTCCGGGCTGTAAAGGTCGCGTGAGCCGGTGATACGTGTGATGGCATTTCCCGCCATACCGTCATCGCCCTTTAAAAAGCTTCTCATGTCATCCCTGTATCTGCCGTTCCACTCAGCCCATCTGTTCCATGACGGGAAGCTTCCCACCTGATACAGTCCGCCTGCATCCCAGGCCTCTGCGATGAGCTTCATCTTGCCAAGTACCGGGTCGAATGCCAGCGACTCAAGAATCGGCGGATTGGCCATAGGTGCACCGTTTTGGTCTCTTCCGAGAATGGAAGCCAGGTCAAATCTGAAGCCATCCACTCTGTACTCAATGGCCCAGTGTCTCAGACAGTCTATGATAAAGTTGCGCACAACAGGATGATTACAGTTCATAACGTTTCCACAGCCACTGAAATTGTAGTAGTGTGCATCCGGTGTAAGCATATAGTACACGTTATTGTCTATTCCCTTGAAGGAGAAGCACGGTCCCATCTCATTTCCCTCAGCGGTATGGTTGAACACCACATCAAGAATGACCTCTATGCCATTTTCCTTTAAAGCCTTTATCAGCGATTTCAGCTCGTCTCCCTCGTGGTTGTGCTCCTCGTTGAAGGCATAGCTGGTATTCGGTGCAAAAAATGATACTGTGTTGTAGCCCCAGTAATTGTAAAGCTGCACACCATCGACCACTCTCGCGCTCTCCATCTCATCAAACTCAAAAATCGGCATAAGCTCCACTGCATTTATTCCCAGGTCCTTAAGATACGGAATCTTATCCTTCAATCCGGCAAATGTGCCCGGTGCGCTGACACCTGAGGACTTATCCTTTGTATAGCCCCTCACATGTGTCTCATAAATCACAAGATCCTCAAAGGGTTGCTCAAGCTGCTTTATGTTGCCCCAGTCAAAGTTGCTTTTTACAACTCTGGCTCTGTACTCAAAATCCTTGCCTCCCTCCGGCTTTTCTCCCCATTTTCGCTGTCCAGTGACCGCTCTGGAATATGGGTCTAAAAGGACATTTTCCTCGTTAAACAAAAGTCCCTTTGCCGGCTCATATGGTCCATCAAACGAAAATGCATACTCAAATTCATCCGGCTTTATATCAAAAACAAGCATGGAGTAGGTATCTCCTATCCTATATGAATCAGGAAACGGAATCCTCGCATACGGCTTTGATGCCTGTGGCTTGAACAATAAAAGAGTGCACCTTGTTGCTCCATGGGAATTGATGGTAAAGCTCACTCCGTTCGATGCCACGCACGCTCCGTACATTCTGAAAAAGCCCGGACGTATCTTAAATCCCTCTACCACATCAAGCGGCAGCAGGCCTGTATTTACTACATCCTCATGCTTTTCTTCTTTACTGCGCTCTCTCCACATATACATATTGCTCTTTGCTCCCTTACTATATTTGTATGATGGTACATGCTATTTGTTGCATGACTGCTTTTTATCTTAATTCGTAAAAAAATGATATTGTAACTATTCAGCCCTTCTTTTTCTCAGTGGTTCTGAATAGTTACCTACTGTTAATTTACATGCAGCTTTCCAAGCCCATCAATTTCTATTTTACTATAATTTTGTGAATATGTGTTCATTAAATTGCATATCTCCTGAGCTTTTTCGCCCGAAGCCACTGTCGGCCTGAAATCATTGTATGAGCTTACGCTGCTTAAGGTGCATGGAATAATCTGAGCATCTATGCCCGGCTGCAATTCACCATTTATCAGAGTAAATGCCTGCTGATAAATCGCCGTGTTCTTGTCTGCCGGATTTTTATTGCCTCCGAAGCAGAAATTTCCAAGACTGTAGCATATCATTTTGCCGTTATATACCTCCATCCCCTGCAGTACATGAGGGTGGTTTCCGACTACCAGGTCTGCTCCCCAGTCGATGATACGATGTGCTGCCGCCTGCTGATAGTCATTAGGGTAATGGTCACCCTCTATGCCCCAGTGGCAGCATGCGATAACTATCGCCGCTCCCTGTTCACGAAGCTGCGCTATACCGTTTTGGATATATGCCTCTCGGTCACCGTTTTGTGACAAAAGGCTGACCGACACTATTCCAATCCTTGTCCCATCAGCCGTCTCGTAAATACCGGTATGATCATTGAAGCCATACACTATCCCGGCATTGTCGAGCACATTTCTCGTATCGTCAAGTCCCTGCTGTCCATAGTCGTATGTGTGATTATTTCCAAGACTGCAGGCCTCGATGGAGCTGCCCGTCATAATTCCGATGAAGCCAGGCTTTCCTTTAAGGTTCCAGCGCTTTTCTACGCGCTCAGTCGCATCCGATAGCACACACTCCAGATTGATGAGTGTCATATCGTCAGCCTCAAAAATATCTCTCACACCGCCGAAAAAGTAGTCCTGTCCCTTTGAGTCATAATAAGAATTAAAGCTTCCGTCATAGCTTTGCTCCTGATTGTTGCCGAGTGTACAGTCTCCTGTAGCCGTAATCACTATGGTTGACATCTGTGGCTGCTGTGTATCCGCTTCTGTTGCATCAGCTTTGGTTGCATCAGACTGTGTACTCTCTGTGCCTTCTGCCGTACTGTCAACGGCATTCTCATCTTCTTTTCCGGTATCCGATGTGTCTTTAACTACATCCACACCATTCCGGTTAGCGGCTTCCTTTATATTATCTCCAATATATTCTTTTCCTATGAGTGCTCCCGCCATAATGATGCATAAAACCAAAAGCACACATAATAGAATTTTTAATCCCTTGTTTTTCATAGTTCTCCTCATATGTAATCTTATACTGTGTTGTATTTGAAAAAGCTTTATTCAGAATCACCACACACCCTTAAAATATCAACCGTGTGCGCACTTGCTCCCATCAGGTCTGCTCTCTCACATGTTGAAAGATGATACTGTACAAACATATCAAACTCTTCCTCGTCAAGAGCATTCAAAAATGGCCTGATATAATTTGCCGCGCCATCGGCTGCTATTATCTTTTCGCGTGTAAGGGCTGCCTGTGCATTTAATGCCTCTATATCTTCTAATCGGACAAAACTGTACAAATCATTAGCTTTTTCTGTACAATGGAAGCTCTCATCCAGCATTCCGCCCTCTATGCCCTCTTTTATATGCTTCTCCTTTATGGCATAGGTTATCACGCTGTACTCATTCATAATGTATGCTACAAGTATGTAACCACCAGGTTTTGTCACCCTTTTTGCCTCATTCAATGCGGCAAGCTTTTCCTCTGCCGACTTCAGATGATACATCGGTCCGAATACGAGTGTGAGGTCAAATTCATCGTTTCCAAACTTTTTAAGCTTTGTGGCATTACCCTGGTATGCCTTTACTTTATCGCTCTTTTGCTTCAGTCTGCCGAGGTTATGCTTAACTAACTCAAGTGCCGTCACATCATAGCCTTCCTCGGCAAGAGGCACTGAATATCTGCCTGTTCCCGCACCGACATCCAGAATTTTGATCTGTGAGCGAAGATCAAGCTGCTTCTCATTCATCAAGCTGCCAAGACAATCGTGTATATACTTCATGGAGGTGATAAACTCTACCCTGCCGTGACGGCTGTTCAGGCGCTTTTCCTCGTTGAATTTGTTATAGTATTCTTCTAATTCTGTCACGTATATTCCTCCCTGTATTATTCCTCGATATGCTCGCGTCCCTGCGCAATGATTGTGCGCACATGTCCGTCGGCAAGCGAATAAAACACTGATTTGCCCTCACGTCTGCTGTTTACGAGCTTGTTTGCCTTTAATATCCTAAGCTGATGTGATATGGCGGACTGTGTCATGTTGAGCACCTTTGCAAGGTCGCAGACGCATACCTCCGCTTCAAACAACACAAAGAGGATTCTGATCCTGGTGGAGTCGCCAAATACCTTAAAAAGCTCTGCAAGGTCGTAGAGCTCGGTTTCCTCAGGCATTGTATCATTTACTATTTTCAGAAGGTCTTCGTGGATTTCGTTGCAGTCGCAACATTCTATCTGTTCATTTATGTTTTCGCTCATGGTGGTGTCCTTTCTGCGTTATTTTTGCGCTATATTGCGTTATTTTTACTTTATTGGCTATAGGGCGGGTGCTCCGCATAAATTGCATATGCCCTCGCTCAGTATTGCGATATTAAGACTCTGTAGGAATTATGATTTAGGTTTTGGCTATAGGACGCAACCGGCTTTTAGCGCCGTCCGTGGCGCTAACGCCTTGTCCGTACGTCCATGCACGGACATTGCTGTGTTTTGACATAATTCCAACAGACTCTAAATATCTCCATATTCGCGATGTCACATGCAATTTCTGCAAGCACCCTTTGGTTTTGGCTCATTGAAGGGTATGGACGCGTCGTATTGGCGGGAGCGTAACTGCTCAGTGCCTTCGCAGTTACGGGGCTGGTCCGGATGCGTGTAAGGGCACTGCAGGAATTTACTTAGCTTTTGTTTATTAGCTATTGCCGTTTAATTGTCTTTTGTTACTGTCACACTTTCGTGTGAACAGTAACTTCTTTTATTATACGCGAAAGACAGAGTGCACCTCTTGGGTGCATTCTGTCTGGTATTTTTTATATAGTGGTTTTATGGCATTTTGATATCTGCTCTTTGATATCTGCTCTTTTGGCTCTATGCATTTAGAGCTTGTGTACGAATAATGCGCGGATTGCATTTAGCACTGCTATCACCATTACTCCTACGTCTGCAAATATTGCGAGCCACATATTGGCTATTCCGACTGCTCCGAGCACTAGGCAGATCAGCTTGATGCCTATTGCGAAGTATGTGTTTTCATATACTATTCGCAGGCATTTGCGCGATATTTTTATTGCTTTTGCTATCTTTAGCGGATCATCATCCATGAGGACGATATCTGCGGCTTCGATTGCCGCATCTGAGCCCATGGCGCCCATTGCAATTCCGATATCTGCTCTTGAGAGCACCGGTGCATCATTGATTCCGTCTCCGACGAAGGCGAGCTTTTCTTTGCTGCCCTTTCTTGCGAGCAGTTCCTCCACCTTTGCCACCTTATCACCCGGTAATAGCTCACTGTATACTTCATCAATTCCCAGCTCGGCCGCTACTGAGTCGGCTACTGTCCTCGAATCGCCTGTAAGCATTATTGTACCTTTTATTCCGGCTTTTTTCAATGCCTTTATTGCTGCCGCTGAGGTTGGTTTTATCTTATCTGAGATAAGGATATAGCCCTCATATCTGCCGTCTATTGCGATATGGACTATGGTGCCGACCTTGTCAGTTTCACTGTAGCTTAAGCCCAGCTTTTTCATAAGCTTGTAGTTTCCTGCCGCTACAGATACGCCATCTACCTTTGCGGTGATTCCGTGGCCGCTGATTTCCTCAACGTCTGTCACGCGGGTTCTGTCGATTCCCTTTCCATATGCCTTCTGTAAGCTCCTGCTGATTGGATGCGATGAGCTGCTCTCTGCAAGTGCTGCGTACTCGAGCACCTTTTCTCTATCGAGCGTATTGTCGTAGACTCCTGCCACCTCGAAAACGCCCTCTGTCATGGTGCCGGTCTTGTCAAATACAACGTATCTGGTCTGTGATAAGGTCTCAAGATAGTTTGATCCCTTTACAAGAACACCCTCGCGGCTGGCGCCTCCGATTCCTGCAAAAAAGCTGAGTGGAATACTGATGACCAGCGCGCACGGACAGCTTATTACAAGGAAGGTAAGTGCCCTGTATATCCATATGCCCCACTGTGGTTCAACTGACATGAAAAGTATTCTGACAATCGGTGGCAGTATCGCAAGTGCAAGTGCACTGTAGCAGACTGCCGGAGTGTAATACTTGGCAAATTTTGATATGAAGTTTTCTGATTTTGATTTCTTTGAGCTTGAATTTTCAACGAGGTCAAGTATCTTTGAAACCGTTGATTCGCCAAACTCTTTGGTCGTTTTAATCTTTAAAACACCGGACATATTGATGCATCCGCTGATTATCTCATCACCGCATTTTGCATCCCTCGGCACGCTCTCACCTGTAAGCGCGCTGGTGTTTAATGTAGATGAGCCCTCAACTATCACACCGTCGATAGGAACCTTTTCTCCGGGCTGTACCACGATTACCGAGCCGATAGCAACCTCATCAGGATCAACCTGGGTGAGCTTTCCGTCCACCTCAATATTGGCATAGTCGGGTCTGATGTCCATGAGCTCGCTGATATTCTTACGGCTCTTTCCGACTGCATAGCTCTGAAACAGCTCTCCTATCTGGTAGAAGAGCATAACTGCTATAGCCTCTGTATAGTCACCATTCTCATAGAGCGCAACCGCTATCGCACCTACAGTGGCAACCGCCATCAGGAAGTTTTCATCAAATACCTGCTTGTTTTTGATTCCCTTAAATGCTTTTTTCAGGATATCGTATCCTATAACCAGATAAGGCACCATGTAAAGCAGGAACCTGATAATTCCCTTAACCGGTATGAAATGTAATATAATCATGAGTACCGCTGCGATTATGATACGCGCAAGTACTTTTTTCTGCTTTTTATTCATACGCCATAGCTCCATTCATTATAATCTCTTGATAATCGCCCTTACTATAGCGCAGGCATTGAAATAATAACATTTGTCATTCCTGCGCCCGGCAATTTATAAGAAAATCTCGCAGTCGTCCTCTACCTTTTTACAGTTCTTAAGAACCTCCTGCATAACCGCCTTTGCATCCTGTCCCTCTTCAAACTCAACGCTCATCTTGAGTGTCATGAAATTGACTGTAGCATCCTTTACACCTGCTGTATTCTTTGCGGCATCCTCCATCTTGTTGGCGCAGTTAGCGCAGTCTACATCGATTTTGTAAGTCTTCTTCATAGTGGTGTTCTCCTTATTTTCATGAATTATTTGTTTTACTGTACGTTTTTATTGAACATATGAATGATTGTTCATATGTTAATTTTATTATAGCACCTTTTGCACTGTTGTCAATACACAATGTGCATCTACACAAAATTTATTCACATACCCTAATCACATAATTAATCTCATAGTTTATGATTCAGGCTTCATCTGTGATATTTTCTTTCCAGCTGCTTCCCTCTTCTATCCCATTTGCCGTAAGCCATTCATCCTCAACCTCTACATGACGCTGTCTGCCGTTTTCGTCCTCGAGATAAACCACGCATTTTGCTTTTGCGCCATCCGCTCTTTCCTCACAGCCAAAATCAGCCTCATATATGTGTGTTACCGTATACATCTTCACTCTACCTTCTTTCATATGATTTTGCATGACATAAATATATAGAAACTTCCCACATGTACAGGTGGATGTGTCCACTCTAAATATCATGTGGGAAGTTGTTTATCGACTATATTTATGATTAGAGGGGCAAAATACCTTTTGACCCTTTAATCATAATGCTGCTTTAATCGCCGCAAGCAGCTCATCATATGTCTCATATGCAGGAAGCTCAGGGTAGTCCTTCTTGATGGCATCTGTGCTTCTGAAAAGGAAACCTGCCTTGCTGGCCTGTATCATGCCTAAATCGTTATGGCTGTCACCGCTTGCGATGGTATCGTATCCGATAGACTGCAGTGCCTTTACAGTTGTAAGCTTTGACTGCTCACATCTCATTCTAAAGCCTGTAATCTCGCCATCTTCAGCAACCTCAAGCTCGTTACAAAAGATTGTCGGCCAGCCGAGCTTCTTCATGAGCGGGCCTGCAAACTGTGAAAATGTATCACTGATGATGATTACCTGTGTGATTGAACGAAGCTCATCCAAAAACTCCTTTGCGCCAGGCATCGGATCTATCTTTGCGATTGTCTCCTGGATTTCTTTTAATCCGAGTCCATGCTCCTTTAAAATATTTATTCTATAGTTCATGAGCTTATCATAATCAGGCTCATCTCTTGTTGTCTTCTCAAGCTCAGGAATGCCTGTCTCCTTTGCAAATGCAATCCAGATTTCAGGTACCAATACTCCCTCAAGGTCTAAGCATACAATATTCATTTTGATTCCTCCGTGTGTTTTATTCTGTGGATTTCGATGAAACTCAATATACTTGTCATGTAACAATTCGAGCCACCTTGAATAATTACATTTCATTTATAGTTCACCGATTTAATCCAATAAAGTATATCATACAAGACGACTGTCTACAATAGAATTATACGTGATTTTCAAAGGATTTTCAGTAAATCATTATTACCGTCCATTACGCTCGCTGGCTTTTGCACACGCACCGGCTTCCGCAGAGAAGACACCCTCATCATCTATGATGTTTCCGCTCTCAACATGCTTTTTCAGTATATTGTTAAACGCATAATCCCAGATTTTCTCTGAGCCAAGTGCTGTGCGCTTATTTCTGCCGAGTATCTGCGACAGCTTTACACTGTGCTCACGCCATGAAAGCCCGTCCGATGCATCGTTTAGGAGCATTGGCTGGATATTGTCCATGGTGCGGGCAAATCTGGCTTCCGGTGTCTGCTGCGCCTCAAATTCCTCCCACAGCTCTAAAAGCGGCTCGCCCTGTTCCTTTGGCAAGAGTCCGTATATACGCTCCGCCGCCTTCTGCTCACGCTCATGCTGTGTGGCCTTGCCTGCCTCATCATAGGCATATGTGTCTCCTGCGTCAATCTCTACTATGTCGTGTATCAAAAGCATTCCTACTGTCTTTAGCACGTCTATCTTCTCATTGGCATACTCGCTCAAGAGCATGGTCATGATAGCCATATGCCAGGCATGCTCCGCATCATTTTCCTTGCGGCTTGCATCAGCTAAATAAGTCTGGCGGAATATCTCCTTTTCCTTGTCGATTTCTCTGATGAAATCAAGCTGTTTTTCTAATCTTTCTTTTTGCTGCATCATTTTACTTGTTCCTTCTTCCTATCCTATCCGATTTTTAAATATGGTCTCAAGTGTTTAATCAATTCATGTACTTTTGTGCCTGGAGCTGAACTTGCAGGAGTTTTTCCTTCATTCATTGCATCCAAGCGTTCAGCATTTGTTATTGCAAAATCCATGAAAGGTTTTAAACTCATTGCCAATCTCCTCCTGCCAGCATATTTGTAAGATATGGATCTGCACCATAACGCCCTTCCAGATATTGTTTATCATAGGCTGCAGTACTATTTACTCGTTCATTGTTTTCTCTTCTGATTTCATATAGGGAATATATTTCACTTTCGTGCCTTTCATTTTCTGCCGCAAACCAAATTTCATCCCGTCTGAAAACTGTATTTTTCATTGTTGTCATATCATGGGAAGTAAAAAGTAACTGCGCTCCCTTTTTGTTTACATTCTTATTCTTAAACAATGAAATTACATAACGAAGCAGCTTAGGATGCAATTTTGCATCCAATTCATCAATAATCACCAGCCGACCTTCTTGCAGTGCTAACAAAATCACAGGTAATGCCGCAATCATTTTCTTTGTTCCATCTGACTCATCATTAAAACTTAATTCATAAATCTTTCCCTCTATCATACGCTGTGTATACAGTTCATGATTTTCTTCATCATACCGATAACCTGATACATCAATATCAACATCATTTAGTGCACGAACAATTTTCTTTCGATATGATTCATCATCAGAAAACATTATTTGTCTGTCTGCAATCGGATTTGCATAGTTTTTGACAATGCATGATTCAAACCACTTCTGAACTTCCACAATTACCGGTATATCATAGTTGATTGCCAAAAAAGATAAATATGGCATCTTGGGGTTTACCGAGCGGTTAATACTCGCTTTATTGATGCTTGCACCCAATGTAATTTCAGCACCTTCCCTATCAAAAACCATACCCGTTCTCTTTCCACCAATGGATTTCCAATACAGAGATTCTTCAACAATGTCATCCCCACATATTGATAAGTTGTACCTGTATTCATTTTTTTCCTGTCGGAAATACACTTCAAATTCTGTCGGCATTTTCCTAGATATTTCATTAAAATAGAATGGTGCCGCACTTATCTTCTGCTGAATAATAATCTTTTCTCTTGCCTTCTCCAATTCATATATTGGCTTAACCACTGTAGAAATCAAACATGAAAGAGCTAGTAACAGATTGGTTTTCCCGCCACCATTCGGACCATATATAACCCCTACGGGAAGAAGTGCATCTGCTTTCTCGCTTTTTAACAACGATTCTGAAAACTCCGGAATAGATGTTGCCTGAAAATCGAATGTTGTTGTTTCTTTATATGATTTAAAGTTTTTAAAAGAAAATTGACACAGCATCCTGATATTCCTCCCTCTGAACTGTCTTATTTGCACTTATTATATAATTAATATATTCGTTTTTCAAGTTTTATACCCATATTTCATAAATTTTATTTTTGAAATATGGGTATAAAAGTCATTTTTCTGATTTTATAATATTATTTTAAGTTTCCTTAGAAAATCTCCTTTACATACATAAAAATACAATGCCTCTACAGCGCATCCTTCATTGCTTTAACATACTCACCGACATACTTTGGTGAAGCCTCACCATACTCATCGATTATCTTGATGATGGCAGAGCCCACAATGGCACCATCCGAGATATCTGCCATCTTCTTTGCCTGCTTGGGTGTTGAAATGCCAAAACCGATAGCACATGGCACATCTGTATTTTCTCTGATTACCTTGACTATTGAAGCCAGATCTGTCTTAATCTCGCTTCTTGTACCGGTGACTCCGAGGCTTGAAATCACATAGATGAAGCCGGTTGCCTCCTTTGCTATCATCGCAATGCGATCCTTTGATGTAGGTGCGATAAATGAAATAAGGTCCACATCATATTTCTCGCAGAGTGGTAAAAACTCTTCCTTTTCCTCATATGGGATATCCGGCAGAATGAGTCCGTCAATGCCTATTACCTTACATGTACTGATAAACTTTTCTGCGCCGTAAGAGTAAACCACGTTTGCATATGTCATGAAAACCATAGGAATTGTGACATCTTTTCTCAGATCTCTCACAAGGTCAAAAACCTTGTCTGTTGTAACTCCGGCTGCAAGTGCCTTTATGTTGGCGCCCTGGATTACAGGTCCCTCTGCTGTAGGATCAGAGAATGGAATACCAAGCTCTATAAGGTCTGCTCCGTTTGCAACTGCTTCTCTTACGATTTTTGCGGTTGTCTCTAAATTTGGATCACCGCAGGTGATAAATGGTATAAACGCCTTGCCATTTTCAAACGCACTTCTTATCTTACTCATAAATATTCTCCCCTCTGTATCTTGCTATTGCCGCGCAGTCCTTGTCGCCTCTGCCTGAAACAGTAACAACGATTATCTTGTCCTTGTCCATTGTAGGCGCCAGCTTCATGGCATATGCCACTGCATGTGAGGACTCGATTGCAGGGATGATTCCCTCTGTCTTTGCGAGGTATTCAAAAGCATTTACCGCTTCATCATCTGTTACAGGTACATACTGCGCTCTGCCGATATCGTGCAGATATGCGTGCTCCGGTCCGACTCCCGGATAGTCAAGTCCTGCAGAAATAGAATAAACCGGAGCGATCTGTCCGTATTTGTCCTGACAGAAATATGACTTCATGCCGTGGAAAATACCAAGACGGCCTGTATTTACTGTGGCTGCAGTCTCAAATGTATCTATTCCTCTTCCTGCTGCCTCGCAGCCGATGAGCTCAACTCCCTCATCCTCTATGAAGTTGTAAAAGCTTCCGATGGCATTTGAGCCGCCGCCCACACATGCGATAACCGCATCAGGCAGTCTGTGCTCCTTTTCAAGCATCTGCTCCTTGATTTCCTTTGAGATGACCGCCTGGAAATCTCTTACAATGGTAGGGAACGGATGTGGTCCCATAACTGAGCCCAGGCAGTAATGTGTGTCCGAAATTCTCTTGGTCCACTCTCTCATTGCCTCCGATACGGCATCCTTTAATGTGGCTGTACCTGATGTAACCGGGATAACCTCTGCTCCGAGCAGACGCATGCGGTATACATTGAGCGCCTGACGCTTTGTATCCTCCTCGCCCATGAATACAACACATTCCATACCCATAAGGGCTGCGGCCGTTGCTGTTGCCACACCGTGCTGACCGGCTCCGGTCTCAGCTATCAGTCGGGTTTTGCCCATTTTCTTTGCAAGAAGTGCCTGCCCTAATACGTTGTTGATCTTGTGCGCTCCTGTATGGTTTAAATCCTCTCTCTTAAGGTATATTTTTGCTCCACCGAGATCCTTTGTCATCTTTTCTGCGTAGTACAGTCTCGATGGTCTTCCTGCATAATCGTTGAGAAGCTCTGTGAGCTCTCTGTTAAATTCAGGATCGTTTTTGTAATAATTGTATGCTTCTTCTAATTCTTTAACGGCATTCATGAGGGTTTCAGGAATGTACTGTCCTCCGTGAATACCAAATCTTCCGTTTGGATTTGTCATGATGTTTTCCCTTCTGATGTATATTTGTAAATATTTTGTTTTCTGTACTGAATAGTTACAGATATTCTTAAAACCATGAAGATACTTATATATCTCTATTAGCTTAATCGCAATTCATCAAGCTTAGCCTTTTTGTCGTCCGCTCTCATCAGCGTCTCTCCGATAAGCACTGCGTCAACTCCGATTTCACATATTGCCCTGATATCATCTGTGCTCTTTACACCGCTTTCCGATACAAATATGATGTCATCGGGAATCAGGTCGCGCAGCTTTCTGCTGTTAGCTGTATCAACTGTAAAATCCTTCAGATTGCGGTTGTTGACACCTATTATTCTGGCACCGGCTCTTACCGCCATCCCTGCCTCTTTTTCATTGTGTATCTCCACAAGAGCGCTTATACCAAGGCTGTCGCAGATTTTTATGTATTTACTGAGCTGTTCCTCTGACAATATTGAGCAGATTAAAAGCACCGCAGCGGCACCGAGTGTCTTTGCCTGATATATCTGATATTCATCGACCGTAAAATCTTTTCGGATGCACGGAATCGAAACCATTTTCGCAATCTCCTTAAGATACTCATCCGAGCCTAAAAACCATTTCGGCTCTGTCAGTACCGAGATGCAATCCGCACCTGCCGCCTCATATTCCCTTGCAATTTCAAGATATCTGAAATCCGGCTCTATAAGCCCCTTTGACGGCGAAGCCTTCTTGCACTCACATATGAAGCTCAAGCCATCCTTTTTGAGTGCTTTTTCAAATGCAAACTCACAAAGCTTTTCGTTTTTCGTCTGAATCGCAATATTTTTCATTTCCTCAAGGCTTATTTTTTTCTTGTCTTCTGCCACGCGAAGCCTTGAATATTCTGCAAGCTGGTCTAAAATATTCATCGCTTTTCCTTTCCTGTTTTGTGTGCCTAGCTGTTGCTTACCTCGATGAGCTTATCGAGTGTTTCAAGTGCTTTTCCTGAATCAATGATTTCTGCTGCAAGCTCGATACCCTCTTTCATGCTGTCGGCCTTTCCTCCTATATAAAGTGATGCGCCTGCGTTCATGAGTACTGCATTTCTCTTATGGCCCTTCTGTCCGCCTAATATATCACGTACAATTTTCGCATTTTTCTCAGGTGTACCGCCTTTTAAATCCTCCTTTGTACAGCGCTCAAAGCCGAAATCCTCCGGTGAGATTACTGTGGTTCTGAACCATCCGTCCTTTATCTCGCATATCTTGGTCGGTGCGCTCATGGAAATCTCATCGAGCTTATCCATGCCATAGACGACCATTCCGCGCTTTACTCCGAGGCTTACAAGCACCTGTGCAAGCGGTTCTACAAGATACTCATCATACACTCCTAGAAGCTGCATGGCCGGTGAACCCGGATTTGTGAGCGGTCCTAAAATATTGAATACAGTTCTAAAACCAAGCTCTTTTCTGATAGGTCCGACATATTTCATTGATGTATGATATTTCTGTGCAAAGAAGAAGCACATGCCGACTTTATTTAAAAGCTCCACACATTTATCAGGGCTCTGGTCTATGTTGACGCCGAGCGCCTCAAGGCAGTCTGCTGTGCCGCATAATGAAGAGGCTGCCCTGTTTCCGTGCTTTGCCACCTTCATGCCACCTGCTGCTGCAACAAGTGCTGAGGTTGTTGAAATGTTGAAGCTCTGTGCATTGTCTCCGCCTGTTCCTACGATTTCGAACACATCCATACCTGTTTTCACCTGTACCGCATGCTCTCTCATGGCCGCTGCACAGCCTGCGATTTCGTCTGTTGTCTCAGCCTTTGCACTCTTTGTTGAAAGAGCTGCAAGAAACGCTGCATTCTGGGTTGATGTTGTCTCACCGCCCATGATCTCATTCATCACTACATATGCCTCATCATATGTGAGGTCTTCTTTGTTTACGATTTTTACTATGGCTTCTTTGATCATGATTATGTCCTCCTGTATTCCGGTAATATTTCGTTTATAATTTTGTTTATGATTTTGTTCTGCTATTTGTTTTCAATTCAACAACTAATATATAAATTCATTAAACGCTGCAATTTTCAATTAAGCTTTGATAAAATTACTAAGCATCTGCTTTCCGTCCGGTGTCATGATTGACTCCGGGTGAAACTGCACTCCGTATATCGGATATTCCTTGTGCTCAACAGCCATGATCTCACCATCATCTGTAGTGGCTGTAATCTTTAGGCAATCAGGCATCGTGTCCGCATCTGCAGCAAGTGAATGGTAACGTGCTACCTTTGCTTTTTTCGGGCAACCCTTGAATAAAAGGCTTTCTGTGTCAAACGATACATCCGATTGCTTTCCGTGCATGAGCTCCTTTGCATATGTGACTGTCGCACCATATGCTGCGCATATCGCCTGATGTCCGAGGCACACACCAAGGATTGGGATTTCCTTTCCAAGCTCCTTTGCCACAGCTATTATCACGCCCGCATCCTCAGGCCTTCCCGGTCCCGGTGATAATATGATGCGATCAGGCTTTAAAGCCCTAATCTCTTCAACTGTCATCTCATCATTTCTGATTACTCTGATATCAGGCTCTATCTCGCCGATTAGCTGATACAGATTGTAGGAAAAGCTGTCGTAGTTATCAATCAGTAAAATCATTCTTCCACCTCCTGTGAGACTTCCAGTGCCTTAAGAGAAGCCTTTGCCTTGTTTATGCACTCCTGAAATTCCTTCTCAGGATCTGAATCCGCAACTATTCCCGCTCCGCTTCTCACGAAAACCTTGCCGTTTTTCTTGTAGGCAATGCGGATTGCAATACATGTGTCCATGTTTCCTGTAAAATCTATATATCCGATCGCCCCTCCGTAAATGCCTCGCTTGTTGTCCTCAAGCTCTCCGATAAGCTGGCACGCTCTGATCTTTGGTGCTCCTGAAAGTGTTCCTGCCGGGAGCACTGCCTCTATTGCATCGAGTGCGTCGTACTCTTCTCTTATCTCTCCACGCACTGTCGAGCCTATATGCATCACATGTGAATATCTCTCTATGGAATGAAGCTTTTCTACTTTTACAGTTCCGAATTTACTTACCTTTCCGAGGTCATTTCTTCCTAGGTCCACGAGCATATTGTGCTCTGCGAGCTCTTTTTCGTCCTTAAGCAGCCCTTCCTCAAGCTTTTTGTCCTCCTCTGCTGTGGCACCTCTCGGCCTCGTGCCTGCCAGCGGGAATGTGTGAAGCACTCCATTTTCAAGCTTCACAAGTGTCTCCGGAGATGCTCCCGCAACCTCCACATCGGTTCCCGAAAAATAAAACATGTACGGCGAAGGATTTATCGTTCGAAGCACGCGGTAGGTATCAAAAAGGCTTCCCTCAAACGGTGCGCTCAATCTGTTGGATAAAACTATCTGGAAAATATCCCCCTCTTTGATATGGTGCTTTGCCTTCTCGACCATCTCACAATACTGCTCCTTATCAAAAAGCGGTGTGACCTCACCCAGCAGCTTGCCACCCATATTCTGTTTTTTCTCTCCGTGCATCAGAAGCTCCCTAAGCTGCTTTAGCTCAACAATCGCTTTGTTGTAGCCTGTTTCCGGAGCATCAAGTGACATATTTGCGATTAGTATTATCTTTTGGCACAGATTGTCAAATGCTATTACCTTATCAAAAAGCATCAGATCAACATCCTTGAAATCCTCCGTGTCCCTTGCTTTTCCTCTGATGCTTTTCTCCTTGTAGCCCAGATAATCATACGAAAAATAACCCACAAGGCCACCTGTAAAAGAAGGCAGATAATCAAATTTCGGACTCTTGTACTCTGAAAGAATCTGTCTGATGTACTCTGAAGGATTTTCCGTCTCCACCGAAAGCTTTCCAAGCTTCATGTGACCATCTATACAGTTAATCTCAAGCTTTGGATCATATCCCAAAAATGTATATCTTCCCCAGGCTTCATTGGCTTGTGCTGATTCAAGCAGATAACAATGTGTTGAAACATTCTGCAGAATCCTCATAGCCTCTATAGGTGTGATAAAATCTGATAATATCTCACAGCTTACAGGGAGAATGTCATACTTCCCGGTTTTTGCTATTTCTTTAACTTCGGTCAGTGTAGGTGAAATTTTCATATGCTTACCTCCAAATTTTGTGTTTGTGTGAACAAATGCCCAACATACAGCTCGAATTCGCCTTTTCAAGGCTTCTCCGCAGCTTGCGCTGCTACAATTCTCGCTTTATGTTGTGCAGTCCAATGTTCGTTCGCAAGCTTGCATGCGAGCATGCAGACTTGCAAACTCCATTGTCCCTCTTTGTTCACTAAAAAACGCCCTTGACAGAATTTTAGTTCTGTCAAGGACGAATAATCTTAACTATCCGCGGTGCCACCTTAGATTCACGATAAAGCTCGTGCGCTTGGCAGGATACCAACATATCCCGGGCAAATGACGTATGCCCGCACGTCGCAGAATACTCTGGATGAATGATAAATCCATTTGACTGCGCCCTCAGCGGTCCATTTGACAACTTGTTTCACACCTGATTCTCAGCACCACAGGCTCTCTGTAAAGGCATCATTGCCGTTATCTCCGCTTCAACGGTTTACAACTTATTAAATTGTCGAAACAGTTTAAACTGTTTTCACTTCTTTAACGATTTAATACTTTATCTTGCTAAATTTGTTTAGAGTTTATCACTCCTGTTTGTGTTTGTCAACATATTTTTGCCCCGTTTTTCTAATTTTTCTAATTATATACATTTTATTATTTTCAAAAACCATATTTAATTGCATTCTGCATAAAACATATTCCCCCATTATTTGATATATTTTGCATTGACATATTTCGTTGCCCTTGCCTGCCCCAATTTCATAACAGAACCTGTTTTTACCATTTTTCCAAGCACTGCTTCTACTGTAGACGGACTCACATCAGGAAGGATATCACAGATTTCGGCTTTTGAGACCGGAAGCACGCTGTTTAAAACTGTCTGCTCAACTCTTTCTGTTTTTTTAAGTTTTTTCCCATTTACAGTAGAAAATCTTTTGTCCAATTCTTTGTAACATTTATAGAGCATAGACAGAAAATTTTTCATATATTCAAAATATGAATTCTCATTTGTATGCCATCCTATAGATGACTCCTGCAATGCCTCGTAGTAAAAATCCTTTGAGTCATTGATTTGTTCCTCAAAGGATACATATTTTCCAACATCATATCCACTTTTATAAAGTAAAAACAATGATAATAATCTGGATACTCTGCCATTACCATCAGAAAACGGATGTATACATAAAAAATCCAATATCACACATGGAATCAGTAACAATTTGTTTATTTTTGGGTTATCCCTTGCATCCATATATGCAAGTACAAGCTGCTGCATTGCTTCGCCTGTATCTGCCGCTGAAACCGGTGTAAAGCGAACTCTACGCCTTCCTCTTTCATCAATCTCCATTATCAGATTGTCTTCCGTTTTGTATTTTCCTGATAGCTCATATCCTGCAAGATTTGTCATCGTTTCATGTATATGCAGAATCATATTTTCACTAAATGACATCTGATCATGCTTAGAATGTATCTCATCCAGTGCATCCCTATACCCTGCGATCTCACGCTCATCATGATTAAGAGGAGCACTGTCACCGTCAACAATCTGCTTTATACGTGCGTCTGTTGTAACAATACCCTCTATCGCATTAGAACCTTTAACAGATTGTACTCTTGCAATCTTTTCCAGCTCAGTATATATACTTTTATTGCTTTCCTTACGCGTATCTGATATAGCATTAAATGCAGTAATTGTTGCTGTAAGATTAACTATCTCAGCCGGTAATAAGCCCTCATCTAAAAAAGAATAGTCAAATATATGCATATTGTCCTCCTGTTATCTGCATATATTTTATCAAAAAATGTGCAGATGCTCAATCAGTATCTGCACATTTTTTAAATAATATTATGCATTAAAATCGTAAACCGGTGTGTGTTTGCACATTAATAACATAAAATCGCCTCGCATTATATAAATTCGATTGATAACCTTATTATAGTTGTTATTAGATGTGTAATCACTCAAAAACACCGACTAATCTAAAGTCTGATTTTAGATTAGTCGGCATTCTGGTTTTCTATAAAATATACTCCATCTGGCGTTCCTTTGTCTTAAGCCCCATCTTCTCATAAAATTTCTCAGCAGATGTGTTTCCGCTCCATACATTGAGAGTGACCTCGTAGCAGCCGAGATGCTTTGCCTCATTCTTGACATATTCAAAAAGCTGCTCTCCGATATGCTGTCCTCTGGTCTTTGCATCTACACACAGATCATCTATGAAAAGCGATGTAAACGGTACCATATTGTTGGAAAACGGCTGCTGTCTTATCTGGCAGAATGCATATCCCATGCAGATATCATCATCATCTGCCGCAACATATATCGGCTTTGTATCGTCCTTTATCATTTTTGCAAGCTCTTCATTTGTATATTTTGTCGTTCCCGGGATAAAAATATCCGGTCTGATATCGGCATGGATCTGAAGCACCTGCTCTAACAATTCTATAAGTCTTGGTATGTCTTTTTCGTGTGCTCTTCTAATATTCATTTTTGAGAATCATCCTTCCTGTTGTCGTTAATGTATAGCAAATTGCTACTTTCTCGGTGTAGTGCGGGTCACTAAGGTATACATCGAATTGCATGCAAGCATGCATCGATGATACCTTTTGACCCTTTAATCATATTATTTACATTGTAATGCAAATAATCTTAAAAAAATAATAGTTTTTATATTTCAAAATAAATCCAGCATATTATCGAGATAAATGTGCTCTCTGACATGTATCTGATACTGTGGCTTCGTCATATAGTAAAGCAGAAATTCAAGTATCATGGCACTTCCAAGCCCTCTGCCCTCTATTTTAAAATTGCTAAAGCCCATCGGCAGATAAGTGTTTTTTATATCATCTATTCCGATAAATCCCGGATTTTCCATCGCCTTCGAAAAGAGATATCCCTGCCCTGCATCAGGTGCAGTGCAATAATGCTCCGGGCAATCCTCGCCCAGATTTTTGCGGCTAACCGTCTCGTAGCATTTCTTCCTGTCCGTGCAGCCAAACCAGCAGCACTCATTGCACAAAAATTCTACTTTATCCTTTTGATGCTGTGATAATTCTTTCAGTTTATCAAATGATTTGTTCAACCTGAAATCCGGTACCACATAGCGGAAATCCTTTCTGTTTAGCTCTTTTTCAAATTCACAAAAATCCGTCAGAACCTTTGTTGTTGAGGATATAAAATAAAAGTCAGGGTAATTTTCTTTTATGTAATCAAGCAGAATATCTGAGTAGATGATTATGCCGTTTCCAAAGCCCCTGCTTCGCTCATTATCTCTGCCTATATCAAATATCCTGCACAGTTCGTTACATTTTTTGTCAGAAAGATGCTCCTTAGTAAGCAATGAATTGCTAAAGGTAAGTCTCGCGGATATCCCATATTCCTGCATAAGCTTAAGCACTTCCTTCGGATCGTGCTCACCAAAACCGACGCGGCCTCCGCCCCATATGCAGTCTGCCGGTGCACCGTATATTGAGCCTATATCGCACCAGTCATAGAAATATTCCCGGTGCTTGCGGTACAGTGGGAGAAATTCTTTGTATAATTCATAAAATTCAAACAATCCCGGTAGATGATAATACGCTTTCATTTTGACTCCTTATTATGATCTGCTGAACCTGTGCTCATTTTAATAATTTTCAATCACATATTCCTCAAAAAGCGGTAGCGTAAAATACACATATCCCCGTTTCTCTCCCGATACAATTCCCTTTCTTATAAGGCGCTTACGGTACGGATTGAATTCGTTTGTCTCCATCCCAATTGCATCCCTGATTTCTTTTATTTTTCCGCTTTTTATATCTGCAATCCCCTTTGCAACCATGCGATCCTTCTGAGAAAGCTCCGACCAGATTTTGTCATATACAAATTCGCTCAGATACTGTTCATACTCGCCCAAAATGCCATTGTAGTCACCATCATTGTTCCACGTCAGATACCCTAAAACCTGAAATGCAAAAGGATAGCCTTTGGTCAGTCCCGCCATCTGTGCTGCTTTCTCCGGAGATATGTTAAAAATAGTCTTATACTTATTGATTATTGCCGCGTTATTTAATGGTTTGAGCTGGATTTTAGGTGCTCTGTACAAAAATGTAAGGCTCTTCTCATTCTGAAGCTCCTCTATATTTTCATACAATCCTGTTCCTAATAGAAATACAGGCAGCTCCTGTCTTACAAATATCTGAAAGGCTCCGGCAAAAACCTTCATGTACTCACTATTTGTCATCTCATCTATCGTAATAAGCAGTCTCTTACCACTCTTTTTAAGCCTTTCCAAAATCTTTATAATAGCTGTCTCTGCATCTGTAATCGGCTGTGTTCCCTCTATAGATACTCCAAAACCGAAAAATGATAGATCGAGCTTTGCCGATTTTATAAGTCCCGCACATATATTATCACTATTCAATTTTGAAAGCATTGCAGGCAGCAGCTCTGTTGCCGGATTGAGTTCTATAACCACCCAGTCATCATTTTCTCTTAGCCTATGCGAAATTTCTGTCATCATTACTGTTTTTCCTGAACCTCGCACACCGGTAATTATAAACATCTGCTGATTTATTGTATCCGCTGTAAAATTCTCAATTATCTCATTAATCTGTACCGGACGGTCTACCGACTCTAGTGGACTTCTTCCAAATGTAAGCGTGAATGGATTTTGCATATCAGCCTCCCATTTTTACTGTTGTTTACTGTTTTGAATTTGTTTTACTGTCTTTTACTGTTGTTTACTGTTTTGGTTTCATTTTACTGTTGTTTACTGTTTATGTCAAGATTACAGTTAATGATAATTCGTATCATATAAACCATTTATGCTGATTTGCATTTTTGTAGTAACCGGTTGCCGTTGTAAAATAGTTACTGGTCACACTGTCAGGCATGAACAGTAACATAAAATAAACCCCGGAGCGTATTGTATGCTTTGATAGCATATCAATATCTCGCTCCGGGGTTTCTATTTACGCCTGATTTAGTTTAAGAAATTCTGTATGATAACTTCCTCTGCCTCTTCCTCTGTAAGTCCGAGTGTACGGAGCTTGAGAAGCTGCTCGTCGTTTATCCTGCCAATTGCTGCCTCATGTATGATAGCCGCATCGATATTTTTTGCCCTGATTTCAGGGATTGAACCGACCTCTGCATGATCCATGATGATAGAATCACACTGGATATGAGCCTGGCATTTGCTGTTGCCGATGGCATTTGGATGGAAGGTCTGGACTGAGTTTCCTTTTCCTACGGATCTGGAAACAATCTGTGCAGAGCTGTCCTCTCCGTTTAACTGCACCTCGATATTTGACTCCGCCTTCTGCTCTCCATCTGTCATGAGACGCTCTGTGACATAGAGCTTTGCGTCCTTTCCAAGCTCCACATTGGTCTCACGGACTGTAGAATCAACACCCTTTATCTGTGCTGTATCGAGAGTGAAAACAGAATTCTCACCCACAAATATATTTGTTACAGGGTTGAGCACTCTCGCACCTGTTCCGTTTCCCTCGCCGTAGTGCTTTTCCTCATATCGGACATTCGCATTTTTACCTACATGGAAGGTATGGATGCCGTCGTGTCTGCTCTCGTTGCAGCCGCTGTTGTGGATTCCGCAGCCTGCCACAATCCTTACATCTGCGCCATCCTCCACATAGAAATCGTTGTATACAAGGTCTGTCATGCCTGATTTGCTGAGTACTACCGGGATATAGACAGCCTCTCCGTCGGTCTTTCCATCAATATAAATATCAATGCCGGGCTTGTCCGTCTTTTTCTTTATCTTGATATGCTCGCTGTCTCCGTGGCAGATTGATGTGCCGTTTTCACGCAGATTAAAGGCACCGGTCTGACTGAATTTATTATCATTTATGACGTCCAATACGCCCTCTGTTACGTTGTCAAGCTTTACCATATTATGCTCTCCCCTCCAGTCTCTCTACGCATTTGTGACATTTCTGTACACCATTGAGATAAGGCAGCACCTCGTCCTTTGTGCCGATTTTCTTGATTTCTCCGCCATCAATTATCATGATGCGGTCTGCCATATTTATGATTTTCTCCTGATGTGAAATCACTATGAGGCTCTGCTTTTTCTCAGTATGGATTTCCTCGAATTTCTGTATGAGCATTGAAAAGCTCCACAGATCGATTCCAGCCTCCGGCTCGTCAAATATGCAAAGCGAATGCTCCTTGGCAAGCACTGATGCAATCTCAATTCGCTTCATCTCTCCACCTGAGAGTGTGCCGTCAATCTGGCGGTAAATGTAATCCTTTGCACAGAGTCCTACCGCGGTGAGAAGGTCGCAGCACTCCTTGTCTGAAAGCTCATCCTTTGCGGCGAGCTTGAGCAGCTTCATGACGGTCATTCCCTTAAATCTCGGTGGCTGCTGGAATGCAAAGCCTATTCCCGCATTTGCCCTGTGATTGATGTCGAGCTCTGTGATATCCTGTCCGTCAAGTATAATCTTTCCGCTGTCCGGTGTCTGAATACCTATCAAGGTCTTTGCCAGAGTGGATTTTCCACCTCCGTTTGGTCCGGTAATGACAAGCATTTCTCCGTCCTCTACCTGAAATGATATATTGTTCAGAAGGCATTTCTTTCCGCCTTCATCATCTACGTTTAAAGTTAAATTTTCTGCTTTAAGCACGATTTTCACCTCATTTTTTATTTATGATACAGCATAAAATCATTCTCCTGCTGTTCTTATTACTTTTTCCGTTTACCGTTCACATTCACACATTAGTATGCCCGGCAATGATTACAGTATAACATAATAGTAAACGTTTACAAGGTATAAACTCTCTGGTACTCTCTAAAATACATATTGTGGCTTTTATAAAAAGTTTGCTTATCTACTAATTTCCCTTATCATTGAATACTCATTGCACAAGGTTCCGTCATTTTGTCTGATAGAATTAAATTTGATGCCGGTTATCCTGAAGCCCATCTTCTCATAAAGTGCTCTCGCCCTGCTATTGCCCTCAATAAAATCCAATTCCATCTGCAATATGTTTGGATTACTTTCTGCTATTTTTATCATTTCCCGGAACATTCTCGTTCCGATGCCCTGATTCCAGAATTCGCTCAGCAAACCGATTGCCACATTTGCCCTGTGTCCGGTTTTCGCGCGTTTATTCCACCAGACCATGCAATTTCCGGCAATTTTTCCATCTGCTTCACAAACCAGCAGCGTATGTGTATCCGACAAATTGCAGCTATTTATGAAATCAATCTCCTGCTCGATGGTCCGGGTCTCACATTCTTCCGGTGTCCTCAGTAAGAAATCCGTTTCACCGGTTGACTTTTTCATGTACTCTATAAGAGCTTTGGCATCCTTTTCATTTGCACTTCGCAAAATGGCAGTTCTGCCGTCTTTTAATTTAAATTCGATATCTTTTATTATCATATTTTCTATAGTACCAACTTCCTATTGATTTATCTTTGGAAAAATCTTCCGAGAGAACTAATTTAAATGTAAAAAATGTAAAACCGGGCACGATATCCTGCCCGGTTTACACTATCCATAATAACTGTTAAGAATCACACCATGCATATTCACACAAAAGCTCATTGCAGGTGTCTTCTCGCTTCTTAGAAAGCTTCATAAAACGCTTTGTCTTAGAAAACTCCGTCTATAAAGCCCTTCATATCGTCCTTAGACACAAGACCAATCTGCTGACCGGCAACCTGACCGCCCTTGATTGCAATAACTGCAGGAATATTCATTATACGATACTCTCTTGCCAGATCAGGATTCTCGTCCACATCAATATTGTAAAACTCCACATCTGTGATTTCATCAGAAAGCTGCTCCATTACAGGCGCAAGCATCTTGCATGGACCGCACCACTCTGCCGAAAAATCAACAATGATAGCCTTATTATTTTTAACCTGTTCAAATTCACTGCTATTAATCTTCTTTACCATAGTTGTTCTCCTTCCATCTGTCGAACGAATTATTTTCGTTGCACCTATACAGCAATAAAAAATAACTGCTATACTATAGTACACCAAATAAGAAATAACAATGCATCAGAAACTTATTATTCGATGTACTAGCACTACTATAATACATAAATCAGATTATGTCACATAAAAATATTATAAACCGTAAAATTTATCATTTATCACGATTAATTCTTTTTGTGCTCTGCCATGTAGGCCTCTATATCCTCCGTGGTTCTGATGATATCCTCCGACAGACACACTGCACCATCCTCGGTGATAAGCACATCATCCTCAATCCTGATACCGATTTCCCATTCATCTATATACAGTCCCGGCTCGTCACTGATGATTGCACCCGGACGAAGCCTGCTGTTTGAGTCAACTGTCACGTCATGCACATCAATTCCCAGATGGTGTGACACTCCATGCATGTAATACTTAGAAATCTCTACCGAATTCTTTATCAGTCCAAGCTTCATAAGCCCGTCTGCAAGCACATCCTTACATACTTCATTTAATTCCTTTGTAGTCATTCCCGGCTTTGCAGCCTCGACAATCTTTCGGTTTGCGGCAAGCACGATATCATATACCTGTTTCTGGCGCTCGGTAAACCTGCCATTTACCGGATATGTTCTCGTAATATCTGAATTGTAGCCATCTATTCTGGCTCCAAGGTCAAGAAGCACCAGTGTTCCATCCTCCATCGTCTCACGATTTGTGTCATAGTGAAGCATTGTTCCATTCATTCCGCTTCCGGCAATTGTAGGAAAAGCTGTCCACTCTGCCCCACCGCGTCTTATGATATATTCAAAATCTGCCTGTGCCTGATATTCCTTCATGCCCGGCTTTAAATTAGCCATCACATTGCAAAGTCCGTCCTTTGTGAGAGCGATTGCCTTTTTGGTCAGCTCAATCTCATCCTCATCCTTCTGCATACGCTCCTCTGCCACAAGTGGGAAAAGATTCTTCACAGCAACTCCCGGATAATCTGTCTTAAATTCATTGGCTTTTACCACATTGTAATCCGGCAAATCCACTTTCTGATGACGATACGTGTCAAAATATGCTGTGTATACATCCTCACGCGTCATTATCCTGTCCAGTGTGCTCTCAAGCTCATAAATATATTCTACTTCGTCAATTCCTGATATTTCCTCGGCTTCCTCCATAGTCACTTTCCTGCCGTACCAGCGCTCCATCGTAGGGTCTGCCTCCTCTATGAAGAGCATCGTCTTAGCAGGCTCTACACATTTATCCAGGACAAGGACCATGTTGTCACGTCTAAGTCCGGTCAGATAGAAGAAATTGCGGTTAGCCTGTGCTGTGAATAAATCATACTCATCTGCACTCACATGGTGCTCGATGCCTGAGTACAATATTGCTATAGAATTGTCCTCCATCTTGTCTAAAATTCTTTGTCTTCTGCTTTCAAAATCCATTTTGCTGCCTCTTATTTAATATATTTTTTAAAAAGTGAACATTTCAACGTAAGTTTTTCATCAATGACATTCACTTTTATATTCGTATTAATCTAGTTATATTTATCATCTGCATTAATTTCTGACATATACCCAGCAGTTATAATGCCTGCTGGCAACGCAACAATTGCAATTCCAAACAATGAACTAATCATTGTAAGAATTTTTCCTATACCTGACGTAGCATAAATATCCCCATAACCAACTGTTGTCAATGACACGGTTGCCCAATAAATCGCATCAAAAAAACTATTAAAAGTATCAGGTTCGATATTAAACATTACAAGTGCCGTCACAAATATGTACCCCATAGCTAGAAAAGCAACTATTGTAAGACTATCCTTTTGCCTTTTAAATACCCTGACAAGTATATCAATATTTTTTGAATATCTAAAACTCTTAAATACTCTAAACACCCTAAATGTTTTAATAAGTCTTGTTACTCTTAAAAGTTTAATTCCACTATTAATTATCATAAAAGAAGGTAATATGGATAGCAAATCAATTATAGCCATAGCTGTAAATGGATATTCAATATAAGAAACTTTTCCTTTACCAAGCTTATAATCTGCTGTAAACAGTCTTAACATATAATCACCAACAAATATTATTGTTGTAATCCAATCCATAACATTAAAAACACCATTCTGCTCCTTGAATGCTAATGGTACCAGACTAGCAATGATACACATCATCATAAAAATATCATATACTTTACTTAACGAATCACCGTCTTCACTTACTTCAATAATCTCATATATTCTTCTTCTCATTTTTCTTTATATACCATTCATTAAACTGTTTCGCTAATAATTTTATACTACTTACAGTTGTCACATGTTTATACATTTCATTCGGTTTTATCTTCATTCAGATGATAATCATATTAGCATTATCTCTGCAACATCTTTTATTTAATTCACTCGCTTCAAATAATTTTTCTTATCATTATTTTATAATAATACCACAATTCAAATAAAAAAACACCCCAGAACCGAAGGTCTGAGGTGTAATATACTCTTGATATTCTCTTTAATCAATTATTTTTCTATAGTGTCCTCTTCCTATAAACTCTATAATTCCATTATCTCTTAACATTTGTAATTGCTGTCTTATTTTATCTTTTATATGATGATTGTCCGGATGTTTTCCTGCAAGCATCTTCTCAAAACTATACATCTGCTCTAACGTAAAATCCCTGTCTTCAATTATATTAACACAATTCAACACGTCCAACATCCAGCCCCTTGTTTCCAACTTACTACCACGTAAAAATTCTGTTCTATGCACCTTTTCCATTATCTTTTTAACAGATATTTCCTTTTCATTTTGTACAATGTAAATTCTTCCTTCATTTGGAATCCTGTTCAATAAAATATTACAGCCCGTCCATCCTGCTCTTCTAGCAGTTTCTGCCAATGGCTTTCTCTTTTCTATTATATCCGGTGAAAAGAAATATTTTGGTACCATAACAAAATTTTCAATCTGTAGGCTAATTTTATTATAGTGCATAAAGAAAAAATTGGGATTATTGATTGAGGTTATCCTCTCTATCATTGTATTATATGCACCATCATTTATCTTATTACTGATAGATGCGCCTTTACTTTTCAACTCATACTCTTCCTTACAAGATGGACAAAAGAAATCAGCAACTGGTCTGTTATTCTCAAAATGTGAAACATATTTATTTCCACAATATGGACAAAACATATTATTATTTACCCAGTCTTCAGTTATAACTCTTATTTTTTGTGCATTACTCGAATAATTATCAGCTTTTCTTCCATCCATCTGTAAATTCAAAATTATCACTCCAATACCGTTTGATATAATACACTATTAAAGCGTGTTCTTATCTTTTCAATGTTTTCTTTTAAAATTTCTATAAGAATACAACTTCTCTTTTTATTCAATGCAGCTACACCTACGGCTCCACTACCTGCAAACGAATCTAATATTATTTCTCCCTCATATGTAACATATTCCAATATCTCTTCACAAAGTTGTACCGGTAATTCACTCTGATGTATTTTATTTTTCCTGGCTACCGGCTGCACATCAAACATAGCAGGCAGCATACCATTACATCCACTCATATAACATTTTTTCCCGGTTAAATCAGATTTCTTCTTATCATATCTCATATTTCTAGCTTTTCCTTTTGAAAAAATCATTATATCCTGTGTATTCTTTGCTTTTCTCCCTGTATTACTCACAAAGGTTCCTTTTTTCCATGATACCTTAGAATAATAAACAAATCCGGCCTCTTTTGCATATTGCTTAATTTGATAAAGATACTCATAATTATTCTCATTCTCTGCAGGTAATACCTCGACCAAAAAACAACCTGCTTTTAAAACTCTTGCTTTTTCCTTAAAATCATCAAGTGTATATCTAAAACAATCATATTCTGCAAAAGCCCGTGTTCCACCTTTATTTGATTTTTTATCCAGCCACGGATGATCTGTCAAAATACAATCAATGCTATTATCTCCTAGCATAGATAAATCTCTGCCGTCTCCTTCAATTAATATACACTGTTCATCCTTATTGTCAATTGTACAATATACGCCTTTTGATATTCTCTCAAACCTAATACCTATTTTCTCATAAATACGAGCTCTAACTGTTTCCTTCGGTTTATCAGCATTTTGCTGGTATGCCTCTTTTAATGAGAAGCTTTCATTATCCTTAAAACAATTAAATATCTTTTCTGCTAATGTCATTTCGCACTACCTCCTTAGATTTTGGATCTTGATCCTATCATAGGAGGCGCTCAAATAAAAGTACTATTTTTATATTTTATCTTTTAAATAGAATAATATGGTGATCTAATGTTTTCGCAACAATATTATTCCATCAATCCTAATATCCCCTGTTCACTCCAATACTCATTTGGATATATTGATAATTCTTCTTTATGCTTACGAATAATTCTTTCCGGTGTTTTAGTATTATCGTAAACATGCACAATATCACATATATTAAGCAGTTCTTTTATGTTATTAATTGATTTGTAATATCTCTCGATAACTTTATCACTAGCAACATTATGTCCACCTGCCGCCACACGAGATTCAATTCTGGCAATATTAATTTGTGGATCAACTGTTAACACAAATACACATTTTATGAAATAACCCTCTTCTTTTGCTTTTCTCAAAATATTTAACTTATATTCAGATGACAAAACAGTTTCAAATGTAAAATCTTCTTTCTTGGCAATTGATTCATATCTCATCCGATCAACCAAAACAGCAGCTTCCATATTATTCATTCCCGTAGTCGCAACAACATCATCGGCATTAGTATATTTACCAACTTTATCAAAAAAAGCTGTTATTGTACTTTTCCCCGAACCATTTGGTCCCGCTAATACAAGAATCATCGGTTTTTTATTCTGCATATTTTCTTTCCCCATTTGCATACTCTACATAAGCCTGTTTCTTTTCATTATCATAACCAGCTATAGGTTTTTTACATATTTTCGCTTTATTTATTGCTGCCTTAACAGCTTCAACTGCCCTTTCGTCCATTTCATTATCCGATTCTGTCAATGTACTCTTCTCTTCTTCTCTGGATACAACTTTTATAATTCTACCACTTTTGGTGCTTACAGTCGTCATATAATCACTCCCTCTGTTTTGATTAATATTAAAATATATTATCTCTTATACTTGTTTTCTTTTTATTATAATATTTATTTTATCATAGTTCACACAAAAAAACACCCCAGAACCGAAGTTCTGAGGTGTAATATACTCTTGATATTCTCTTTTCCGAAAAATTATCTCTTTGAGAACTGAGGAGCTCTACGAGCTGCTTTGAGACCGTATTTCTTACGCTCTTTCATACGTGGATCACGTGTTAAGAATCCAGCAGACTTAAGAACTGGTCTGTACTCTGAATCTACCTGAAGGAGTGCACGAGCGATTCCGTGACGGATTGCTCCAGCCTGTCCTGTGTATCCACCACCACGAACGTTAACTAAAACGTCGAACTTGTCAACTGTCTCAGTTGCAACTAATGGCTGGCGAACAACTACCTTTAATGTCTCAAGACCAAGGTACTCATCGATATCTCTTTTATTGATTGTAATCTTTCCTGTTCCAGGTACTAAATATACTCTAGCAACAGATGATTTTCTTCTTCCTGTTCCGTAATACTTTGTAGTAGCCAATTTACTTTACCTCCTATTAAAACTCTAATGTCTCAGGTTTCTGAGCTGCATGTTTGTGATCTGGTCCAGCGTATACGAATAACTTTGTATACATCTGACGTCCAAGAGGTCCCTTTGGAAGCATTCCCTTTACAGCGTACTCGATAACGCGCTCTGGGTGCTTGTTCATCATCTCTCTTAATGTTGTCTCTTTCATACCACCGATATAATCTGAGTGATGATAGTAAATCTTCTGGTCTAATTTCTTACCAGTAACCTTAACCTTGTCAGCATTGACAACGATTACATAATCACCTGTGTCAATGTGTGGTGTAAAGATTGCTTTATTCTTTCCTCTTAATACTTTAGCAACTTCTGATGCTAAACGTCCTAATGTCTTACCTTCAGCGTCTACTACGTACCATTTTCTGTCGATTGTAGCAGGACTAGCCATAAATGTTTTCATCGGTTTTCCTCCTTAAATGATTCGATTACTTTTAATGCCGATGCCTCTTGAAATCGCGTATGTCCGGACGCCACTTCCTTTTTGACATCTTATAGTCCTCTGCTCCATCTCAGATGACTATCATTATCTATACTAAATGGTTGCCGGGGCTTTGGCTTCCATTTATCTACTTTTACAGACCTAGATATTATACTTGCGTAACCGGCTGTTGTCAAGTGTTTTTTACCCTTATTTTCGGCTTTTTCTTTAAGCTTTTTCTTTAAGCTATTTTTTGAAACTTTTCCTTTAAGTTTTTCTTTATGTTTATACTTTTTTTAAAACTGCATATATACAAAATCAGCCGGATTCACTCCCGGTCCATAGTAACCGAATATTATTACTATAAAGATGCCAAGGTATATTATCGCCCAGCGAAGCGGCAGCTTTCTTGAAAGTATGAAATCGCGCATGTCGAGCTTTTTATTTTCCTCAACGAAGCTGATAAAGAACCACAGCAGAGTACATATTATAAGTAAAAGTATATCGTACTCGTCCAGTCCGCATGCTCCGAGATTTAAAATGATGTTGTTTATTCCAAGCTCGCTGATATGGAAATCCGTGACTGATTTAAAAAGCATGTGAAATGCAGTCGACGCATTTGCAGCTATGTCAAAATAGTAGCCTACCAGTATGAGCATAAAGGTCCAAATCACTGATACAATCGTTGCAAATATACCCTTTTCCCTGAGGCCGGTCAGCTTAAAAAAGCCGCCTGCCACCTTTTTGTTTACCGGAGCAAAAAGCTCTGCAAGCATGATTACAATGCCGTTCCAAAGTCCGAAATACAGGTATTTCATATTGGCACCGTGCCATACTCCGATGACGATAAATGTGATGACACTCGCGATGCAGCCCGGAAGCACCTTACTGATATGCGCACCAAATCTCGGCTTTAGCCATTTGCCAAAGTTCAGGAAACGCTTTGAGATTGAAAGTGGGTAGAAGATATAGTTTCTGCACCAGTCTCCAAGAGTCATATGCCAGCGGTGCCAGTACTCTGTGAGTGAGCGCGAAAAATACGGATGGTTGAAGTTTGTTGACATTGTTATACCAAACATCTCCGCAATACCGCGCACTATATCGATTCCTCCCGAGAAATCCGCATATAGCTGCAGCGCATACACTACTGCCGCAAAAAATACATAAGTGCCCGAAAAATCCATCGGCTTATCCATTACAAAATTGATGATATTTACCGCACGGTCTGCTATCACAAGCTTTTTCATGACTCCCCAGAGCACCAGAAGCGCACCCTTTTGCAGATTTTCAAGTCTCAGGGAATGTCCCTCGTAAAGCTGTCCCGCAAGCTTATCATATATCGCAATCGGTCCCTGTATGATCTGTGGGAAAAATGATACAAACAGCGCTACCTTAAGGAAATTCTTTTCAGGCTCGACAATTTCCCTGTATACATCCATCACATAACCCATGGACTGAAAGGTGTAGAAGGATATGCCAAGTGGAAGCAAAAGTCCAAGCTCGCCCGCATATGGTATATATTTAAGAAATGCCAGAATGCCGAAATTGCAAAGCAGCGCAAAAAGCATGACTGCCACTCTCTTTTTTCTGCCCTTTTCCTTGTATTCCTTTCTGGTCTGCCTGTCCCAGTCCTCCTTGTGGCTTTTTACGATAGCATTCTGCTCCTTTAGCAGCTTGTCAATCCATATTGTTGAGCCATAGGTGGTGCATATTGTGAAAATGATAAACAGCACATACCACTTACATATAATCACATAGTATGCCATGCTTCCTGCCAGAAGCACATACCAGCGATATTTCTTCGGAAAGCAATAATATAGTACAAGCAATGCTATTACAAATATCGCATATTTTAATGAAATGAGTTCCATTTTATTTACTCCAAATCTATTTTCTAATGTAATACTGCCAGACATACTTTAATTGACTGGCAGTATTTATTTTAAAGTCCATACAATATCATGCTATTTTTTAACCGGGGTATTTAACTCCTTTGCAGGCTTTGCATCGTTGTTCGTATCTGCTACCTTATTTGTCGCAAGGTTTGACGAAAAATTATAAGGCAGATAAACGGACATCTCAAAATAATGATTGCCCAGACTCAGATCCGTATCCTTTGCGCAGGCACTTATCACCTTGTCAGCGCGCCTTGCGCACTCGCCCCATGCACTCTGAATCTCCGGTGAGTGGTCTGCATTAAGCCTGTAATTATCAGACAGATATTTTCCCATATATGCAGTGAATTTGCGGCTTCCATTTATATTCAGGTGTTCTGAATTGTAGAAATCATCCCTACTATTGATTCCGATAAGTTCCTTATCGCCTTCAAAGCTCGCAAAATCATAGCCATAAGACTCCACCAGCTCCTTCACGTCGCAAAGCACCTGCGGATTCTTTACCTTCTTCTCATGAGGGAACCTCGCAAAAAGCACCTTTTCCACCCCCTGTGCTTTACAATACTCAAGCAGATCAGTCATATACTCTCTGCTCTTGTCGGTAAAATAGAGCTTTTTCTGCTTGCCTGATGGACAATCGGAATATTTTGCAATAGATGAAAATCCCTTCATGCATGATGTTTTTGCAAAATACATTCCAACTCTTGTGGCAAAGGTATGTGCACACTTGCCTATATCCTTCCAGTTGCTATGATGCAGCTTTAAAGGATTTGTAAAGTTGTCCTGCTCATCCTTTGGCACAATCTCTTGTATTGTATCAAACCTGTTTTCCTTATTGTGGATATTGTCTATCCAGCTATGCAGCTTTACAGTCCTGTCGTAATAGCTGTCATTTTGTAAAAAGCCATTCACTTCAAAAACCACAACCTTTGGATGCTGTCTGGTGAGAGCTTCTCTGAGCATTGATTTGTACAGGCTGCCGGGCGCTCCTGATACCCCAAGCGAGTATGATGTGTATCCATAATTCTTCCAGGCCTCGGTTGCACTGTAATCAGCGTATACCTCGCTGGCTCCTATCATCATCACATCAATTGTGTTCTTCGGCTCCTTGTAAAAGCCCTCTATAGTCGCAATATTGACAGCATCAGTCATCTTAAAAAATGTCGAGACAAACGAAAACAGCACAACAAATACCAAAGCAAACGCTCCTATACGGATTACCTTACGGTGTCTGCCTTTTCCTTCGTCTGTGCTGTTTATGGCTTTGTTTTTTATAATTTTCTCTTTTGCTTTTGTAAATCTCATAACCGTCTTCATCTCCAAACTTCTTTTTACCGTACCGTGTATTAATAGTAACGACATTATAGCCTATTATTGAAGCAAAAAACGGATATTCCAAAAATCTTAATATAATATTAAAAATCTAAAGCTGTTACTCGTACTCCAGTCCTATCATTGTAAGCCCATGTGCCGGGGCTGTAGGACCTGCTACTGCCCTGTCTGTTGCGGCTATTATGCCCTTCATCGCATCGGCCGGCATATCGCTTCCACCTATCTTCACAAGTGTTCCTGCGATTATGCGCACCATATTGTACAAAAAGCCGTTTCCTGTCACACGTATTGTGATGATGTCACCGGCCTTTGACACAGTACAGTCATATATCGTGCGTACTGTGGTCTGTGCCTGCGAGTTTGCAGAGCAGAAGCTTGCAAAATCATGCTCTCCGATGAGATATTTTGCGGCCTCACTCATCTTTTCTGTGTCAAGCGGATAATGATAGAAATATGTGTCAAGCCTGCGTGTCGGATTTCTGAACCTCGCATTTAAAATGCGGTATTCATAGGTTTTACGGCTCTTTGAGAAGCGTGGATGAAAATCATCGCTTACCTCACATGAATCGACCACCACTATATCCTCCGGCAGCTTCTGGTTCAGTGCATACGATATCTTTTCCGCCGGCATGCGGGTATTGGTGTCAAACATACACACATTTCCAAGTGAATGCACTCCTGCATCGGTGCGGCTTGCTCCTGTCACCTTTATATCCTCCTTTAACAGGCGGCTCAGGTGCTCGTTTAATACCTGCTCAATTGTTATGCCGTTTGGCTGTATCTGCCAGCCGCAGTAATTTGTGCCATCGTAGGCTACAATCATTTTTACACGCATATATCTCTCCTGTTATGGCTGCACTATCTATTTCACTATCTGAAAATAAGATTGCCCAGATTCACCGGCAGAAAGATTCTAAGCACTATCACAACCGCTAAAAACGCAAATATGAAAAGATATGCTATTTTATCGTCCTTTTCATATACGAGCGGCTTCATCTTTGTCCTGCCCTCTCCACCATTGTAGCATCTGGCCTCCATGGCCATTGCGAGGTCATCCGCACGCCTGAATGCCGATACGAAAAGCGGTACTAAAAGAGGCACCATGCTCTTTGCTCTTTTTATGATATTTCCATGCTCAAAATCAGCTCCTCTTGCCATCTGTGCTTTCATTATTTTGTCCGTCTCCTCAATAAGGATTGGAATAAAACGAAGCGCTATCGACATCATCATGGCTATCGCATGCACCGGAACATGTATTTTGTTTAAAAAGCCCAGTGATTTCTCAAGACCGTCCGTGAGCTGGTTTGGTGTGGTGGTGAGTGTCATGAGCGAGGTTCCTATAATGAGCAGCACAAGTCGTATCATCATGGTTGCTGCATTTATCAGTCCGGTGTCAGAAATGTGTAGTATACCGTACTCCCAGATAGTGTACTCTCCCTGTGTGAAAAACACGCTGAAGCATGCTGTAAAAAGCAGCAGTATTATAATGGATTTGAGTCCCTTTACCATGAACTTAAAGGGCACCTTCGAAATCTTTATAACTGCGGCAAGCGCGGCAACTATAAACAGCACACCGGCAATTCCCTTGTAGGAAAACAGCGCAATAATATATATAAGTGTTGCGAAAAGCTTTACTCTTGGGTCCAGTTTATGTATTGGCGACTGAGCCGGATAATACTGGCCTATGGTAATATCACGAATCATTTTTGTATTCCTTCCTCATAATTTGTATCAAAATGTCGGCATTGGTGAGCTATTTAAAGGCTTTCAGTATTGAGTCCCTCGCCTCCGCAACTGTCGTCGCCGAAAGGTCAACCGGTATGCCCTTTTCCGCCAGATCATGCATCAGATATGTGACCTGTGGTGCTGCAAGTCCGACTGCCTCGAGCTCCTTGTAGTGTGAGAATACCTCCTTCGGCACTCCGTCAAACATCACCTCTCCTGAATTCATAACAATGATGCGGTCCACATACTCCGCAACATCCTCCATGCTGTGTGATACGAGTATGATTGTAATACCCAGATCCTTTTTCATCTGTAAAAGCAGTCCCAGTATCTCATCTCTGCCCGCAGGATCCAGTCCCGCTGTCGGCTCATCGAGTATAAGTACGTCAGGGTGCATTGCAAGTACTCCTGCTATGGCTACACGCCTTTTTTGTCCTCCGGACAAATCAAATGGCGGCTGATAGTAGAGATCCTCCGGAAAATGTACATTCTGCAGTGCCTCATAGGCTCTTAGCTCCACTGTTTTCCTATCGAGCCCTTGATTTTTCGGTCCAAAGCATACATCCTCAAAGTTGGTTGTCTCAAAAAGCTGATGCTCCGGATACTGGAACACCATCCCCACCTTGTGACGCAGCTTGCTTAAATCATAATCATTGTCATATATATCCTGTCCATTGTAGTATATATGACCGCTTGTCGCCTTCAAAAGGCCGTTCATATGCTGGATAAGTGTGGATTTTCCCGAACCGGTGTGACCGATTATTCCAATAAACTCTCCATCATTTATCTCAAGGCTTACATCCTTAAGTGCCTGCACCTTGTAGGCTGAGTCGGCACTGTAGCAATAGTTTATGTGATCTAGAATTATTGACATATTTTCTCCCGCCTATCTGTTTTTCAGCGCAACAAGCGCATTTACAAGTTCTTCTCTCGTCAGGATTCCATCAGGGATATCAAGCCCTGCCTTTTTGAGCTCATCGGCTACCAGTGTCACCTGCGGCACATCAAGCCTGTGCTCCTTCAGCTCGTCCACCCTTGAAAAAATCTCACGCGGTGTGCCATCCATGACCACCTTGCCCTTTTCCATGACATAGACATGGTCTGCGCCGACCACCTCCTCCATGTAATGGGTGATGAGAATGATGGTCACGCCCTTTTTCTTATTGAGCTCATGTGCTGTGGCTATGACCTCCTTGCGGCCGTTTGGGTCAAGCATGGCTGTAGGCTCGTCAAATACTATGCATTTTGGCTCCATTGCCACAACTCCCGCGATTGCCACACGCTGCTTCTGTCCTCCGGAGAGCTTGTTCGGTGAATGTGTGCGGTACTTTGTCATACCGACAGCCCTTAGCGCATAGTCCACGCGCTGCCAGATTTCATCTGTCGGCACACCGATATTCTCAGGTCCAAAGCCCACATCCTCCTCCACGACATTGGCGATAATCTGATTGTCGGGATTCTGGAAAACCATACCTGCACTTTTCCTGACAGGTATTACATTCTCTTCCTTTGACACATCCATGCCATCCACCCATATGGTGCCGTCGCTCGGCGCAAGAAGTGCATTGATATGCTTTGCAAGAGTTGATTTTCCTGAACCATTGTGACCGAGGATTGCAATAAACTGCCCCTCTTTTATGTCGAGGTTTACGTTGTCGAGTGCTGTAGTGATTGACTCTACATTGCCTTCCTCGTCTCTTCGTATAAATTCATGTACTAATTTGCTTGTTTTAATTATGCCCATTTCTTTTTCCTAAAAATCTACCGTATTTACAATTATCATAGCTGTTAAAGCCCAAATAGCTGCCAAAAATATGCGCTTTGCCGCTTGATTTAGTCATCCCAGCTCAGGTGATGAAGCTCTCCCGCAAGCCTCATATGATCAAAATTATTCTGTCTCAATGCCTCGTAAAGCACGATAGCTACTGAATTTGACAGATTAAGTGACCTTGTCTCACCTATCATCGGTATCCTGATGCACTCATCCGGATGCTCCTTTAGTATCTCCTCCGGAATTCCTGCGCTTTCCTTGCCAAACATAATATAGCAGTCTGGCTCAAAATGAGCATCAGAGTACACATGTCTGCCCTTTGTCGTCGCATAATATATCTTTGCGCCCGGATTTCTCTCAAGGAAATCCTCCCAGTCCACATATGTGGTAACGTCGAGGTCCTTCCAGTAATCCATTCCGGCTCTCTTTAGTGCCTTCTCTGAAAGTGAGAATCCAAGCGGCTCTATAAGATGAAGCCTCGTACCTGTCGCGACGCAGGTTCTTCCGATATTTCCTGTATTTGCCGGAATTTCCGGCTCATGTAACACTATGTTCAGCTTTGCCATTTTGTCTCCTGTCAATTTAAACTATTTATTATCCATACCGGCGCGAAGCTCTGTGACAAACTCCTCAATGCGGCCGAGCGCCTCCTTTAAATCATCAAGCGAATATGCATATGATATACGTAAAAAGCCCTCACCGCACTCTCCGAATGCAGTTCCCGGAACCACGGCAATCTTCTTGCTATTTAGAAGCTTTGTGGCAAACTCATCGGAGTTCATGCCAAACTCCTTGATGCTTGGGAACGCATAAAAGGCCCCGAAAGGCTCAAAGCACTTAAGCCCCATCTCCTTAAAGCGGTGAAGCACATAGCGTCTGCGGCCGTTGTATTCCTCCCTCATCTGTGCAACATCCTCATCGCCGTTTTTCATAGCCTCGACAGCTGCATACTGGCTCGTGGTCGGCGCACACATGATTGCAAACTGATGAATCTTTAGCATCTGCTTTAAAATGGTCTCAGGTGCACACGCATATCCAAGCCTCCAGCCTGTCATGGCATAAGCCTTGGAAAAACCGTTTATGAGCACTGTGCGCTCCTTCATTCCAGGAAACGATGCTATAGATACATGCTTATCCACATATGTAAGCTCCGAATAAATCTCGTCACTTATCACAAACAGATCATGCTCCTTAACCACCTGAACGATTGCTTCAAGGTCTGCTTTTTCCATGATAGCGCCTGTAGGGTTATTAGGGAAAGGCATGATAAGTATCTTTGTCTTTGGAGTGATAACAGCCTCAAGCTCCTCGGCTGTCAGCCTGAAATCATTTTCCTCCTTGAGCTCCACAATCACAGGTGTGCCACCTGCCAAAACAGTACATGGCACATATGAAACATAGCTTGGCTGTGGGATAATCACTTCATCTCCCACATCGAGCATGGCGCGCAGTGCGATATCTATAGCCTCGCTGCCACCGACAGTTACCATGATCTCTTTGTTGTAATCATATGTCATGCCGTATCTTCTGTCTAGATATCTTGCAATCTCAATCTTTAACTCCTTGAGTCCGGCATTTGAGGTGTAGAAGGTGCGTCCCTTTTCAAGGGAATATATGCCCTCATCCCTGATATGCCACGGTGTGTCAAAATCAGGCTCTCCTACTCCGAGCGAAATCGCATCCTTCATCTCGCTCACTATATCAAAAAACTTACGGATGCCCGATGGCTGGATAGTCTTTATGGTACTGGATAAAGGGTCTCTCATTATGACATAATTCCCCTTTCATCGGATTTGACAGGTGCCGCCATGATAGTTCCATGGTCCTTGTATTTCTTCAGAATAAAGTTTGTCTTTGTCGAAAGCACCTGATCCAGTGTAGAAAGCTTATCTGTCACAAACTGTGATACCTCGCGCAGAGTCTTGCCCTCGAGTGTGACCATGAGGTCGAAGCCGCCTGAGATAAGGTATACAGACTTCACCTCAGGATAGTTGTATATACGCTCGGCAATCTTGTCGAAGCCCATGCCGCGCTGTGGTGTCACTCTGACCTCTATCATGGCTGTGACCTTCTCAAGACCTGCCTTGTCCCAGTCAATCAGTGTGTGATATCCGCAGATGACATTCTCCTGCTCCATAGCAGCAATCTCGTTTGCCACACTTGCCTCATCCACACCAAGCATGATTGCAAGCTCCTTCAGGTTTATCCTGCTGTTTTTCTCTATAAATGTTAATATCTTTTCTCTCATGATATATATTCTCCTGATTCAAATATATTAGTTGAAAACCTTGTATATCTCGTCAGTCTGGGCAGTCTCCAAAAATCGTCTCTCCTCGCCGGAAATCAGCACTCTGTCGTTTGAATCGGTTGTGGCACCGACTATAACAGCATTTTGTCCTGTTTTCTCAAGCTCTCTGACCACGCGGGTACCATCTGCAGCTATGATTATCAGACTTCCTCCTGACAAAAGCTTATACGGGTTTATGTCAAAAAATTCACTTATTTCAATCGTATCCTGCCTGATAGGGAGCTTCTTTAAATCGATGTCAAGACCAATTCCCGAAGCCTCTGCTATATCCCAGAGTGCTCCAAAGATGCCTCCCTGCGAAGCGTCATGGATTGCCGCCACACCGGCGCCAATCGCGGATGCAGCCTCCATTGCGGTGGAAATATGGTCTATATATGCTGCTGATTTATCTATAAATGCCTTGGAAAATCTCGTTTCAAGCTCGGCTCTTTTCTCATTTGCAAGAATTGCGGTGCCCTCAAGCCCCACATAGCCTGTCACTATTACGTCCATGCCCGGTGCTGCTGCCGATGATGGTGTAAGCGCCTGTTCATAGGCCTCACCTATTGCTGTAACTGTCACCACGATATTCTTCACAGCACGGCTCACCTGTGTATGCCCGCCAAGCACCACAATGCCTGCTTCCTCACATACAGCACCAATCGCTCTCACCGTCTCGCGAAGCACGGCTTCGTTTTCTGTGGTAGGTACAAGCAGTGCCAGCTCTATCCCAACAGGACCTGCCCCCATGGCATAAATATTGTTCAATGCATCATAAACTGCGCAGTTAGCACGCACATGCTTATCCAATACATCAAGTGTGAACGTCTGGGTAGCAGTAACTAACTTGGTTTGGTCGCCTGCCTGCATGGAAATCACCGCACAGTCCTCACCTACTGCCGGTTTAAAAAGTATTCTGTCGCTTTGGGTATGAAGTTGTTTTAAGACAGAGCGCTTTAAAACCGACTCTGATATTTTACCGTTTTTCATGTGTTTTCCTGTTCCTAATAATAATATGCTGTGTATACTGTTGCAGCCCGGTGCATTGATTGCAAATAACTACATCAGAAATAACTACCTGCGGGCATTTACTGCGTCTGTGCTCCCTGTGTCTGTCCTGCTGCATTCTGGTCTGTCGGCTGCGGCTGCGTGCCCTGTGTCTGCCCTGCCGCATTCGGATCTGTAGTCTGGGTCTGCGCACCCTGTGTCTGCCCTGCCGCATTTGGGTCCTGTGTCTGAGTCTGTGCTGCCTGAACCGCTGCTGCCGCAGACGCAGCAATGGATTTAACCGAGCCCTCATCATTAGCCGCTGCCGCCGCCTGAAGCTGCGCAACAACCTCCGCTGATGCTCCTGCCGTACCAACCGTCACGATTTTTGGTGATGACTTGTACTTGCTGTTGTTGAATACCTCATCGCTCTGCACTGTTCCATCAACTGTGACCGTCTTCCATAGCCTTGCGGTCACTCCCTTGTGCGCAGACTGCTCGGTGTTGAAATAACCGACCGGCTGACCTGCATCAAACTTAAACTGCGTGACCGGATCCTCCTCGGAAAGTGTCTCACTCCTGAAGGAAATTTCCCTGTTTGCCGGTCTCGTCTCCACTCCGTACACATTGAAGGTGATGACTCCACCACTGCAATAGCCCTCTATATACACCGGATTGTCCAGATTATTTTTAAACTTAAGATCCTTGTAGGTTCCTGCAATTGCCGCATCGTCAGATGGCTTTACATAGCTTACTATCATGGAATGATTGTAGCGCTGCACTATGTCAAGCTCAGCCCTTATAACCGCATTGTAGAGAGTGGTCGCAACCTGACACACACCTCCGCCTACCGAGTCCACTACCTGACCGTTCTCGTATGCGCCTGCTATCTGATAGCCGTTGTCAGTTGTGATAGGGCTGATAGCCTCGTAAACCGAGAACTGCTCACCCGGATATATGACACTGCCGTTTATCAGGCTGCACGCGTTCTTTACATTGGCTGCACGCCCTGCTGCCGAGCTGCTGAAATCTGTAGAAAAGCCTCCCAGATTATCCTTAATCTTTGAGAGCTCCTCCTTTGAGCCCCTCGGCTGAACCGTATTTGTGACCAGCTCTATCTCATTCGCCGAACCATCCCAGCTATTCTGCAAAAAATCATTTATTGCATAGACAGATTTTACCACATCAACCTCTTTGCCTTCCTGTCCCGGGACAAAATCGAAGCTGTCACCGTTTCTCTGCAGCGAATTGTCAACTGCCTTTATATTGAGCTCGTCGCTCTTGTCATAAATCATATTTGCGGTCTTTTGTTTATCAACCGACAGATACATATTGACGGCAACATTGCCCTTTTTGAGCTCCTCTGACTCCACAAATCTGTCAATCAGGCTACCCTCATGGCACACTGAAAGAGCCTCGTCCGCCGCTGCATCAGTGTCCGCCGAAACAGACATTTCCTGTGCTGTTGCATCAAATGAACTATTTGCACCCTTTAATGAAAAGGATGTATCCTTTATGCTGTCAACATAGGCATCAACTGCTTTTTTTGCTTCTTCCTTTGTCATACCGCCTACATCCACACTGCCAATGCACACACCCTCTGTAATTGTCTGTACCTTTGCCTTCTTTGTGCCTGACGAACCGCTTGCATATGCACTTACCATGCCTGATGCTGCCACAAGCACAAATGCCATTGTACCCAGTAATAATGCTTTTTTATTAATCTTCATTTCCGCTTCCTTTTCCTGAGGCTGTTAAAAGCGCCCCTGTCATCGCTTAACTGAACTGCATTTTATATCATATTATCATATTTTTTCCATATTTCAAGAAAAGCTATACAAGACTTGACACAAATGTTGTCACAAGCATCGCCGCTATAACCACTATTATCACTATAGCAACCACCTTCTGATTTCTTTTTTTATTAAAATCGTACATACTATTCACCTCTGTTCAAAAATGAGTTATACTATTTTCATATATGAGAAAGGATTTTCCAACATATGATTCCAATTTGTCTAATTTTATTCATTTTATTTATTGCAGTGATTACTTTTGCCATAAAGAGAGCTGATTCTGCCCAGGCAAAGGTCACCGAGGAGTTCTGGGAAAAGGAGCGTAAGGCCAACTCAACCCTCCGCGGAGATACCACTGACCTGTGTTATATTACCATACCGGAAAAGTTTTTTCCATTAAATAATGATAAAATAAATGATTTAAGGGATAAAACCCTTGTCAATCTCACCGGAATGACAAACACTGATTTAAAGCTTAAATATGGCATTCTCAATTTTAAAAAGCTGTCTGAATATGACGATAATTTCACAAAATTTGTTTCAATGCTGCCGGACTATTACAATAGGCTTAAGGAAGCAGGCTATGAATCGCTAGGCAATGAACTGCTTGAGCTTGCAGTGGAGCAGGGTGCCGATTCAAAGAACGTATACAGTCTGTTAGCCAACGCCTTCATCAGCATGTCAAAAGCTGACAGGCTTGCAGAGCTTATCGAGAAAGCAAAGCAGCTCAATTCTCTTTCAAGGGATGGAATCGTTTCTATGCTTGAGAGCCTACAGGCTGATACCGCCTCGGCCGGTAATTAATTATATCTGCTACGATATTCATCGTACAGCCTTGAGGCCTGACTTCTGGTCAGGTTGTCCCACGATATGACATCTGCTATTCCATACTCAGCCATCAGCTCCTTTAGCTGTCTGACCTGATGTGCTGTGGCGGGTGTCTGTTTTTTTGCCTTGTATACAAGTGGCTTTGACTCCACCGTCTCTCCCTTTTCATCCATCAGTACAAGCAGCTTTTCAAATATCTGCTTTGTCTCTATCGCATCATCGAGCGCCCTGTGGGCATTTTCCCTGCTCACACCAAAATACTCACACAAATCCTCCAGCTTCTTTGACTGCTCAGCAGGCAGACATTTTCTGGCTATTTTCAGAGTATCATATGCATTCAGCGAGAGGGTTCTCTTGTGATTTACCGCCCACTGCTTTAAAAAGCTGTAATCAAAGGTCACATTCTGTCCGAGTATGATATCATCCCCGATAAAATTAAGCAGGTTATCCACAGCCACGTCCATATCTGCCGCGTTTTCCACATCACTGTCGGTAATTCCCGTTAATTCCTGCACACGTTGTGGAATATGCTGCTTCGGATTTACCAGTGTGGATATCGTATCCACTATCTCGCCGCCCCTCACACGTGCCGCACCTATCTCTATTATCTTGTCATTTTTAGCTGAAAGACCTGTCATTTCAAGGTCAATCACCGTGTAATTTTTTATATTATCTATGTTGCTCATTTTTCTTAGTCCGTAAACCTTCCCGGCTTTTACCGCTATATTCATATCGCTTTACCGTTATTCTACATACTCCACCAGCGCCTGGTGGTCAAGCGGGTCTCTCATGTCGTAGTGGAAAAGCGCCCACACCGGCTCCTTATGATACTTTGGCAGCTCATCCAGCTTTCGCGTGTGCTTGTCCGGAAAAATATAGTGGAACGGCTCCACATGCGACAGCTTTCCATTCTTACAGTATGCATGTGTCATGTGCTTGAAGCTTCCTATATCTGTGGCCCACACCGGGCGGCTCTTGCAGTTCTCACGATAATACAAATCAAAGATGAGTGACTCCTGAATCATGCTGTAAATCTGCGCATTTTCATCAAAATCAGTATTATCTCTATCTCCGGCATTTTCGTCGAAATCAGTATTATCTCTATCTCCGGCATTTCCGGATAATCCCACAGAAGCCATATCATCGCTGTCACAGCCATGCAGGTATAAAGCCAGAAATTCAAGCAGTATCTCGCACCTTCTGATGCGCGAATGGCTCATTCCAAAATAGCCGTTTGCCTCATAAAAATCTCCAAGCTCCTGAAAAAACTCAAACGCACTGTCAAAGATACACTCCATAAGCTTCATCGTAATCTCAAACTGTCCGCTGTTGTAATAAACCTCAAGCATCTCCTCGACGCGCTTTATTTTTATCACATCATCAAACGAAAGCCATTTTGTGGACATAACCTCATACGGTGGCTTGTCATGGTACACAATACCATATTCCGCGGCATGCTCAAACATATACGAGCCCTTGAGTACCTTTAAAAATCCAAGCTGCAGCTGGTTTGGCTTAAGCTCATAAATCTCATCAAAGGAACGCCCAAAGCTGTCATAATCCTCGTATGGCAGCCCTGCAATCAGGTCCAGATGCTCATGGATATTGTTGCCGCTTTGAATGAGCCTCACAACCTCCTTAAGCCTCTCAAGCTTCATAGTCCTGTGAATCTCCTTAATCGTGACCTCATTGGTGGACTGCACACCGATTTCAAGCTGTATCAGCCCCGGCCTCATATCAGAAATCAGCTCAAGCTCCTCCTGATTCAGCAGATCCGCCGATATCTCAAAGTGAAAGTTTGTCACACCATTGTCATTCGCCTTTATAAAGCGCCACAGCTCCATGGCATGAGCATGATTGCAGTTGAAGGTTCTGTCCACAAACTTAATCTGAGGCACCTTCTGGTCTATAAAAAACTTAAGCTCTCTTTTGACAATCTCCGTATTCCTGAAACGCAGTGTCTTATCCACCGATGACAGACAGTAGCTGCACGAAAACGGGCATCCCCTGCTGCTCTCGTAGTAGATGATGCGGTTTGAAAAATCATCGAGAGTATCATAGCAGAATGGGATTTCACTCATGTTTTTGATTGGGCGTGGACTTGTAAATACTATTTCATCCGCTTTGCAGCCTGCGTTGTTCACACTTGTTCTATTACTTGTACTATTACCTGTACTGTTTTTTCTGAAGGCAATGCCTGCAATATCACTCAGCCTTCTTTTATGCGCATAGTAACCACACAGCTCTCTAAAGGTATCCTCACCCTCGCCTATCATCACACCGTCTATGTATGGATTTTCCTGCAGAAATGCCTCCACCTCGTAAGACACCTCAGGGCCTCCAACCCATATCGGCACTGACGGACAAAGCTTTTTATACTCGCGTGCAATATCAGTCACATAATCAATATTCCATATATAGCACGAAAAACAAAGTACATCGGGCTTTCTCTTGTAAAGCTCCTCAAGAATGTAGTCCTTCTGATTGTTTATCGTGTATTCCGCAAGCTCCACAGCATCCCTGTACTCCCCGGCACAGGCGCGCAGTGAATAAACTGCGAGGTTTGAATGTATGTATTTTGCATTTATTGCTGTCAGTAAAATGTTCATGGTTTCTCCTTAAAAAATGACCCTTGAATGTAGACTTTATGCGACATTCAAAGGTCTGCTTCGTATTATTTCAGCATCGACATATTAACAAGTCTGTCGTACATGCCGCTTGCAAACAGCACCATCATGCCAATCGTGCAGATGACCGACAGTACAAAGCCTATTATCGATGTAATCATACCGGCAGTTGCTATTGCATTGTCATACTGCTTTGCCCTTTTTGACATTTTGGAAGCAAGCATGCCGACAATTCCAAGTCCCATCAGATATCCAAAAAACGAGAAAATAATACTGCAAATACCAAGCACCAGTGAAACAACTGCAAGCTTAGCGCCCTCCCTCTCGTCATCTATGATAGTCTCATTATTGTAGAGCATCTCAAGACGGATACGCCTTGATTTACGCAGCATAACAAGCATAGGAATACCTAGTACGACAAATGCGATACAGTTCATTGCCGAAAACTCATTAATCCTGTCGGCCACTCCTCCTCCCTCAAATATTCCCGATGATAAAAGTGCTCCCATATCTACAACAGTATGGAAAATGGCTAGCATCCAGAAATTACGTGTAGACGCGTATATCATGCAAAACAGCACACCCATGAGACCTGCTGAAATAACCTGTATCAGACAACTGCTGAACTTAACCCCTGCGCCCATATTGGAAAAATGCATCAATCCAAACAGCACACCTCCCAAAACTACGGCTCCTGTGATTCCACCTTTCGTCTTTGGAAAAGCTCTCAGCAGCAGATTGAACACCAGGCCTCTGAACACCAGCTCCTCAACGAGCCCTACAAGGCAGACCGCAATAAAGAAAAAGATGATGTTGTAAAATGCCTTCACATCACCATGGTCATTCAAAAAGCACATATAAATACCTGAAACAACAGCATACAGACAATATACTATAAAAAATCCACCTGTGTATAAGCTTCTGGTCCATCCTGCTGCATTTTTCTTAAATATATCCCACAGACCAAATAAATATGTGATGCCAAGAAAAATAACTAAAATAACAGTCTCCACAATAGCCTGCAGCAGATAGTCATCCGCCTTTTCCATGCCCGGAATCAGTCCCAGCACTTTTCCGCTCCACTGCAAGGGTGCAATGAAAAGAAAAACTGCAAGAATGGCAAAGATTATATTTGCCGGTGCCGAAAGTTTTCTCAATTTCTGTTTCATAACTTTAGATCTCCTCATTTGTGTTTAATTTGATATGGAAATATTCTATAGCATTTACTTTGACATTACAAGCTCTGGCTGATACTCCGTCAAATACTATTGCATAAAACAACACGACATCACTGAATGCGCTGCGAGGTTGCACTGAAAGAAGATTCGCTATTATTTTTATATGTATGAATCAAATTTGTTACCAAATGCTCTCATACCTTTTATAATGTGTTTTCTTACTATAAATGCGATTATAATGATAAAAATAAATGTTATCAAGCAAATATTATCAATGTATACATCATTCTTTTGTATTAGCACTGGTTTATTAGGTTTGCTCATCAATACTAGATATTGGTCCCCCACATATTTTTCTGTTGATATCATATCATGCGCTGTATATTCATAATTGTTTTGGCCTAAAATCTCATGTTCAAATTCTATTATATAATGAATATAATCATATCTTGTGTAATTACCATCATTGTTAGTGCCTGATTCGTAGTGTTCACCCTCAAACTCAGCCACTGTAACTATTCCAATTGTCCTATTATCATATCCTAAAATTTGTATATCTTGAACAGCTGCCTTTACTGAAAGTCCAAACCACAAAATTATAGCTACTATAACCACTAACAATGCAGTTACAACAACCCCGAATTGCCATTTATAATGGTGTTTTACCTTAACTGTTTTATTCTTTTTAATATTTTGAATGCCCATGTAATCTCCTTAGTTGATTTAGTCCTTATTATATTATACTTCACCACTTTACAACTTATAGATGACTCATATTTTGCGAAAATGCCTGGCTGCGAATTCCTTCGCTTAAGGCAAAAGCTTCATTGAGGGTATCCTAACGGCACCGCAAGATATGCTATTTTATCATTATTCCACATGGGCACACATAACTTTTTTATGAAAAAGTTGTAAAGTGGTGGCCTTTATAAAAATGCTTTAAAATACATGGCAATAAAAATTCACCAATTATCGTTAATAATAACGCCCAATTAAAAGGCATACTATCTATTATATGTTCAATAATTCTCCATTTCCATAATTTAATTTGTAGTATTCAAGAGTCTCTGCAACTCCTCTTTACTTGGTAATACCGTCTGATATTTACTTGCAAAAATCTGTGTATTATCTTCCGGCAAGGTCATTTCTACAATAGCATTATTCTTATCTTTACACAGGATTACACCGATTGTATTGTTTTCGTCCGGCAATTTAACTTTTCTATCGTAGTAATTTACATACATCTGCATTTGTCCGATGTCTTGGTGTTTTAGTTCGCCTATTTTCAAGTCAAACAATACAAAGCATTTCAATAGACGATTATAAAATACAAGGTCACATCTAAAATGCTCCTCATCAAATGTTAAGCGAACCTGCCTTCCCACGAATGTAAAGCCTTTGCCCAATTCAAGAAGAAATTGTTGCAAATTATCAATAATATGCTTTTCCAACTCAGTTTCCGAGTACTGTACCAACTCTGGTAATCCTAAAAATTCAAGCACATACGGATCTTTTATCAAATCGGACGGTTCTTCTATAATCTGTCCATGCGTAGACAACTTTTTCACGCCTTCTTTATCACGGCTCAACGCAAGCCTTTCATACAAAGAAGTATCAAACTGTCTTTTAAATTCTGTAAGGCTCCAGTCATTCCTAGCAGCTTCTATTTCATAAAAATGTCTTTCGTCCAAATTTTCAATTCTCATCAACTTGATATAATGTGACCAACTTAGGAAAAACTTTCTCCCTGTTTCTGTTGCTGGCAAATTTTTAAATTGGGGAAACACTGTTTCCCCAATCATATCTTTTGAGTAAACATTATAAAATCTACGCATCAATTTCAAATTATCAACCGAAAATCCTTTTCCATAATTTTCTGTCAGATACTCTGATAAGCCCTTTAATATATATTTTCCATAATCAGCTCTTTCTTTTCCATTTTGCTCTTCTTCAATAATATTTTTTCCTATTTCATAATAAGCATATACCATTGAGAGATTTACCGCAGTTTTAGCATTAGAACGAGCCTTCTCTAATATCTGTCCCACTTTTTCAAAAAATTCATTCTGCATAAGATACCTCCAGCTTTTTTTGAATTAGGGAAACACTGTTTCCCCGATTGCATTATTATTTTTTTGCCAATTATACTTCATTATCTTTAACAAAGCTAACTATATCTCCAATATTACAATCCAAATATTCACATAATCTCATCAATACATCCATAGAAACCGGTTCACCTCTACCCATTTTTGCAAAAGTAGACGAACTAATTTTAAGAGTTTCTTTCAAATCTTTTCTCTGCCAAAAAAGATACTACTTATTTTTTCCATCTTACCATTTCCTTGAATTTAAATAGAACATTAATGCAACTCTTATTATTGCCAATATTAATGCACTCATTATAATTACCATTATATTAACAATCATATTATCTGACCACGTAAATCCACTTATACATCCTATAATCGCACAAACACACACAAATTCCATCAACTTTTTTAATTTAGGATTCTTAATTTTTTTCAACATAATCCAACATCCTCCATTCATAATAATTTTCGGCATTTTACTTTTCAAATATGTTCAACCACTACTACATAATTTAATAGCAAAGTACTGAAAATGCTTAAACTACATTTGTAGTACACTTAGGTTTATACCTTGGTTTAAACACTTTATTTTTCATTTTATCTTTTTCGATATATTCCATAAACTAATTTATCCTTTGCAAATCATATATTGCGAATTCACGTTAAATCATTTGACCCATTTCTTCCACTAATCAAAATAATACTCTACCAGATAACCTCCAATTGTATATACATTCCAAATTATATGCAGTATAATAGGCGAAATTATATTTCCGGTTTTCAAATATAAATAGGAACACCCTATACCCAAAAATAAATAAATCAAAAAATAGCAGATAACAAAATACGCATTTCCTTCAAGTAAAGTTTTATAATGAAGTAAAGCAAAAATCAATGAACTTATCAACAGGCAAATACCATCACTAACTTTTATATAATTCTTAAGAATAAAAAATACAGCAGATCGACAATAAAGTTCTTCAATTATTGGTGCAAGTACTGTAACTATCAAAATTTTATTCACAACACCACTACCGTCAAATATAGTTGTGCTACCATTTTTTATTAAACCTTTAAACATTACCATTACAATAACTCCCAATATTCCAGTAACACATTGAACAGTTAATATTTCGTTCATGTCAATTTTCTTTATATTTTTTAATCCATCATTCCATATAGGGAAAAATACGATAAGAAAATATATAAATATTATTATATATATAACCTCTTCAGCATTAAAGAAAAACCCTGTTAAATAAGGAGTAATCAACTCCTTTAAATATCTAAATCCTCCAAAAAAACCAACAGAAAACAAAATAAAATATGTCAAAATATTGAATCCCATCATTTTACTTCTCATTTTTTCTCCTTAACGGAGCTGTCACGCTAAATAATTAATGTGCAACTCCGTTTTCAGCATTATTAAAATTAAAATAAATCCCAACTACCTAATGCATACAATGTCGCAAAAGTACTTACGCCAATAACAACTTTTACCTGCCACGGAGCAGCTTTAAGAAATTTCAATAGCGTAACACATTTCCATTATATGTGTCCTCCTTCATAATTTTAATTGTTTTCCGCCCCGTTTGCAACCAGAATAACTTTATGTTCTGCCAAATCGCAGGCTCTCCAGGTTCTGGCACCTTCATTACCATTGTCATCAATAGCAGTAAATGCCATAAGATTACTTACCGTATTGAACTGCTCCGCAGAAATTGGATATTCACCTAAAACTCCTGCTGTCCATTTATAAAAAGCATTCTCTCCCTTTATCCACGACATAATTATTTCTGCATCATTTTTATTGTATGGTCTTAATCTTAGCATATTTACATTACCTCACATTTTATTATTTTCCTTTTCATATCCACTCTAGCCACAGCACCATACTGCAAAGTACATCTTGGAGTTGCATGTCCAAAATTCACATTATAAACAATCGGTAAATCTGGATTATTTACTACCTTCACAAGAATATTTTTATATTCATCGTAGTATGCTTCATCCTGTGGTTTTCCAACCAAAACTCCACTAACAACATCAAATACACCTTTCTCTTTAAGGATAGCAATTTCTTTTTCAAACTGCTCTGGTACAGGCTTTTCTTCACAGGTTTCTATAAAAAGAATCTTCTCTTTCCACTCCTCTATATCAGGAAATAATCCATATTTTTCGCATACTGCTTTTTCATCTTCATATCTCGTTGTTGTCAAAATATCATATAAACTCTCTAAACAACCGCCTAACAGTCTTCCCTCAAAACATTCTTTCCCCTGTAATAATTCAAATCCATGTTCTTCTCTATGAGAAATTCTCTCTGTCCCAACTGCCTCTTTTGAAAAATCAGTTCTTTCCTGATACCATATTTCACTTGATGTAATCTCACGATATTCATTTCCTTCTATATAGCTTTCAAATGCCTTCTTGCTATATGGCAGCATTTCATCAGAGATTTCTGCTAAGTCGCATATAAAATTAGGTCCATAATATGTAGATAGTCCCAGCTTATAAAACATCAAATGATTAATCGTAGTATCTGAAAAACCCGTGAACAATTTTGGACTCTTGTGAACTGCATCAATAAATTCCTCATCCTCTAGCAAATATGGCAAAAGTCTGTAAGTATCATCGCCGCCTATTGCACATATAATGCCAGCAATTGAATCATCCATAAAAGCATCTTTTAAATCTTTTGCCCTTGCTTTGGGATTAGCCTTCAAATATTCAATTCCTTTTAGCGAATTTGGCATAAACGATGGTTCTAAACCATATTCCCTTAATCTCTTAACACCGATTTCAATATTATGACTACAAAATGCTTCACCTAGCATTCCACTCGATAAACTCACTATTGCAACTTTATCACCTTTTCTTAATTTCTTTGCATATTTCATAACTGGTCTCCTATAAAAAATTCAAAATATCAGATAGATTATTAACTTCAATATCAGCTTTTTCACTCTCATCTGTTATATTCCACAAACTTCCAAATCCCTGTTTTACCCATATAGTTTT